>Ga0180223_1000139_pt1 | contig 140605 bp, 130 predicted proteins | sample eDN5th30CKraftOP_FD_151337 | JGI IMG/M metagenome (GOLD analysis project Ga0180223, IMG submission 151337) | Enriched Organic Plus compost microbial communities from Emeryville, California, USA - eDNA 5th pass 30_C Kraft OP (version 2) (version 2) ...
TGCGCCAATCGCCGACCTCGGGCACCAGCTTCTGGTGGCCGACGTACAAAGAGGATTGCTTGAAGATGAGTTCTTGCTCGCGCGCGAAGCGGGCTTCGTCAAAATAGGCGCTGACGGGTAGCTGGGTCTGCGCGGGGGCTATATGCCGGGCGCTGGCGATATCGGTCATGTACCTCTCCTGCGGAACGGGCCGGCCGGGCAGGCGGGCGCGGTCAGTGGGCGTCGGCCTGCGTGCGGCGGATGCGCTCGTCTTCGGTGAGCTTGGGGCAGCTCGCGCATTTGTCGCCGTCGCGGCGACGGAAGTGGTGGCAACAGATCTTCCGGTCCAGCATCAGGGCCGGGTCGCCCCGGGCATTCTGGTAGGCCAGCAGACCGCAGCCGCCGCTCACGCCGATGCCGGACAGCCAGCGATCGGCCCAGGCGCGGGTCGGCGCCACATCGGTCCGGGCGTGGCGCGCCGCCAGCAGTACGGCGGCCAGCACGCATTCAGCCACGGTGGCGTCGGCGGACTTGCGCGGCACCGCCAGCACCGGCTGCATCGCGGCGCGCATCCGGGCGCAGAAGCGCGCGATCTCGGCCGCCCCGTGCGCGATGCGCTGGTCCTGCGCGCCGCCGCCGGGGGCATGCGGCGGCAGCCACACGCCATGGGTGAAGCCGTCCTGCGCGGACCAGGGTTGGCGCGCGCCGTCCAGCCGCGGCACGCGGCTGTCCAGGTGCGCGGCCAGCACGCACAGGTAGATGGGCTGCCAGATGGCCAGGCCCCAGCAGCGCATGGACAGGTAATGCGGGCCGGCTTCCGGATAGGCCCGCGCCCAGAAATCGCGCAGGGCGGGCAGGCCGGGGTGGCCCGGCTCGGCCGTCACCACCGGTCCGCCGGCCGCCGCCGCGCGGCAGCGCAGGCCGGGCAGCGCCTGGTCCGCCCGCGCGAGCAGGCTCTCCAGCGCCGCCGGCCGGGCGGCCGCCGCCTCGCCGCGCTGCGCGGTCTGCAGCATCAGGCCGGCTCGCCGATCGCGTCCACGCGGTCCGGCTGCGCCGCGGCGGCGGGCCGGCGGCGGAAGCGGGCGATGGGGTTCTGCAGGTTGCCCGCCATTTTCAGGTTGGCGGCGGGGTCGGCCAGGTTGACCATCTGCAGGTTGTTGCCGAGCTGCAGGCGGTTCAGGCAAGAATGCAGGAACTCGGGCGCGAACATGTCGTACGCGGCATACTTGGCGGCGTTGTCCGGGTGGGCTTCCTGGTAGTCGGACACGCAATCCGCGACCGCCTGCCAGAAGGTGTCTTCGTCGCAGCAGCGGTTTTCCACCAGGATCTGGTTGACGTAGCGCAGCACGCCGTCGAACACGTCGATGAAGATGGCCAGCAGCTTGACGTTGTCCGGCACGTCCACCGCCAGCCGCTTGACGATGTCGGGCATGCGCTCGCGCGCGCCGATGTCCAGCACGGCCGATTCTTCCGCGATGTCCTTCATGATGGCGCGCACCGGCACGCAGCCGTCCATCACCAGGATCAGGTTCTCGCCATGCGGCATGAAGACCAGGTCGTGCCGGTAGAAGCAGTGCAGCAGCGGCGCCAGGTAGGCCTGCAGATAATGGCGCAGCCACGCCTGCGTGGTCAGCCCGGAACGCCCGATCAGCTCCGGCAGCAGCGCGGCGCCGCGCTGGTCGGTGTGCAGCAGCGCGGCCATGGTCATCAGCTTCTCGCCGGCGCGCAGGCGCGCCAGCGGGTTCTCGCGCCACAGCGCGGAGAACATTTTCTTGTAGGGCGTGTCCGTCGCGATCGCGTCTTCGTAGTAATAGTTGCGGAAGCCCAGCGAGGCGACTTCCTGCAGGGTGCTGAAACCGTTGGCGCGCAGGTAGTCGTCGCCGTCGATCAGTCCCGTGATGTAGTGGTTGATGGCCGGCGTGCCGGACATGTAGTAGGGCGACAAGCCGCGCATGAAGCCCATGTTGAGGATGGACAGCGAGGTCTTCACATAGCGCTTGCCGCGGTCGCTGGTGTTGAAGAAGGTGCGGATCGACTGCTGGGCCAGGTACTCGTCCTGGCCGTAGTCCAGGCAGATGATCTTGCGCGCGGCCACGTACGAGGCGAACGCGATCGACAGCTTGTTGTACCACTGCCACGGATGCGCGGGCATGAAGTAATAGTCGTCCGGATCGCATTGCAGGTCGCGCACCATGGCCGTGAAGCGCGCCACGGTGGCGGCGCCCAGTTCTTCCTGCATCAGGCGCTGGTAGTCCAGGCCGGGCAGGCTGGCGAAGGTCGCATTGTCCTTGTGCACGGCCAGCCAGACCACCCGCACCGGCGCGCCCGCCTCCGGCGCATAGGCCTGGTAGTCGACGGCATTGAAGCCCAGGCGGCCGTTGTTGGCCACGAAGCCGGGATGGCCTTCGCTCATGGCGACCTCGATGCGCTGGAAATCGTCGGTCCGGGCCAGTTCGGCGACGTCGGGCGCATCGGGCTTGGCCAGCTTGTAGGCGGCCCCGTACAGGGTGCTGCTGATCTCGTCCAGGTAGATCGGCAGCAGCTCCTCCTTGATGGCCAGCCGCTTGCGCACGTCGATGATGAACTGCAGGGCGTCCAGGGGCAGCGCCTGGCCGTCGCGTTCGCGGACGATCGAGTCCGCCGCGATATGCCAGTGGCGCAGGGCCAGCACGCGGGCCGAGAAGCTGTACGTGGTGCGCTCGTCGTCGCTGCGCACCTGGTAGCGGTCCAGGCCGTCGCCGGCCGGTCCCTGCAGCACGGGCTCCAGGATCAGTTCATGCGAATACTCCGACAGGGCCTTGCGCACCAGCCGGCGGTTGCTGGCGGCCCACAGCTCGGGCGTCAGGTGCGTGGCGGCCAGGCCGGGTTGCTGCGACATCTGGGTCAGGGTTGCGGAATTCATGAGTGGACTTCCTCCGGGGTGGCCTGCACGGCATGCTCGAACTGCGCGCGCGTGCAGAAGGCTAGGCTGGCGATCTTCTCTTCGAAGGGCACGTTGCGGTCATAGACGAATCCCATGGCCCGGTTCAGGACATGGATCTTGCGGTTGTTGGCGTCGGGCTCGACCACGATGCGGCGCGCGCCCAGGTGCAGGAACATGAAGCGCATCAGCGCGCGGAACACCGAGCGGGTGTAGCCCGCCACCGGGCGCGCGGCCGGCCCGACGAAGAAGTGCATGCCCAGGTCGCCGGGCTGCGGCGCATAGTGCTGGCGGATGCGGTCGTGGAAAGGGTCGTAGCATTCGGCCATGAAGGCCGGCCGGCCGTCGCGCAATCCCAGGTACGCGGTGGCGTGGCCCGAGTCCATCAGGGCCTGGTAGATCGCCTGGATCTCGTCCGCCGTCTTGTCCTGCATCAGCCAGAACGTGGCGTAGTCGCGCGTGAACCAGTCGTGCAGCACGGGGATGTCTGCCGGGATGCGCAGCATGCGCAGGACGAAGCCTTCCTCGTCCAGGTAGGGCAGGTTGCCGTCGCCCCGGCGGTGGGCGGTGGATGCGGGCAGTTCAACTGGCATGGGCGGGCGCCTCCAGCTTGCTGGTTGAGGCCGGGCGGTCGGCTTCGTCCTGGTGCGCGGCGCTGGGGACTTTCAGGATCAGCCGGTCCAGCACGGCGGCCAGGACGAAGGCCGCGGCGCCGGCCAGGAAGGGCATGTGCAGGCCGTAGCGGCTGACAATGGCGCCGGCGGCGAACGAGGACAGCAGCACGCCCAGGTTCTGGAAGAAATTGGTCACGGCATAGTCCTGCGCGTAGCGGTCGGGCGTGCTCAGCCGGAACAGGTTGACTTCCAGCTTGACGATGATCTGGAAGATGGCCCAGCCATAGATGCAGCGGCCGACCACCACCAGGGCCGGGTCCGGCGCCGCCTGCATCAGCAGGCCGGCGATGCCCAGCGCCAGGTTGCCCAGGGTATGGTCGGGCAGCTTGCCGGCGCGCCGGCGTATGCGGGCGTGCACGCGCAGCGCGATGATGGCCAGCACGCCGGGGATGGCGAATACCATGCCGGAGGCCAGCTCCGAGGCGTGGTCGCTGATGGATTGCCAGCGCACCGAGAAGAATGGCCGGATGACGAAGCAGCCGAAGTCGAACACCAGCATGACCACGGCCAGCCGCAGGATCGGCAGGCGGGCCCGCCACGCGGCCCGCAGCGGCGCCGGGGCGGCCGGCGCGCCGGCGCCGTCGGCCTGCCCGCTGACCCGCACGATCTTGCCGCTGCGGATCAGGTGCGCGCATACCGCCATCTGGAAGAAATCGCCCGCCGCCATGGCCATGATGCTGCCGGTCGGCCCCCACGTCTGCAGCACGAAGCCGCCCACCACCGCGCCGAAGATCGCCCCGAAATGCACCACCACCGACAGGATGCCGACCACGCCCGCATGGGTTTCCTTGGGGGTGAGCCGCATCAGGTAGGGATACATGAGCAGGTAGCTGCTCTTGCACATGAACATCAGCAGGGACAGCGCCCAGTACCAGGCCACGTCGGGCGCCCAGTTGCTCAGGACGCTGAACGTGCCGGCGGCCAGCTGGGTCCATACCAGCAGGTGCAGCGGTTCGACGCGGCGCGCCACGCGCGCCCACAGCGGCAGGGTGCACATGACCGCGATGGAGATCGCCGCCACGTACGCGCCGACATGCACCGAGCTGTCCATGCCGTAGCGCAGCTGGAAGAACTGCGGGTAGAAGGGAATGAGGATCGCGTCGCTCACGACCGCGAACGCGGTCATGATGATGATGTGCGCCTTCAGTGTCATGCGTGCTCCGGGATGGGAACGAACTGTTCGTCGACGGGCACGGCGAAATCCTGCAGCGCGATGCGCTGCTCGATCTTGTAGTGCTCCACCCCGGTCAGCTCGCGGATGATGCACGAGTTGCGGTAGCAGCTCATGCCCAGGTCGGGATTGGTCAGCCCGTGGGTATGCATGCCCGCGTTCTGCACGAATATCTCGTTGCCGTTCAGGTCGGCGGCGTAATTGCGCGACAGCCGGTAGCGGCCGTGGCTGTCCCAGCGTATGCGGTCGCGGATGGTGGACACGAACGGCGGGATGTTCTGGTTGTAGCCGGTGGCGAACAGCACCGTATCGGTGCGGTGCGTGTAGCGGGCGCGGTAGTCGACCTGCTCGAAATCCAGTTCGTAGCCGTCGCGCGCGGCGTCGTAGCGGCAGGCCTGGACTTCGCAGTTGGTGATGAGGTGGGTGCGCAGGGCGCCCTGGCGGCGGCGGTCGTCCAGCAGGTCGTAGATCTGGTTGATCAGGCTGGCGTTGACCCCCTTGTACAGGCTGTCCTGCTTGCCGATGATCTCGGTCTTGGTGGCGTCCGGCAGGTTGTAGAAATAATCGATGTAGTCGGGCGAGATCATCTCCAGCGTGAGCTTGGTGTTCTCCATCTGGAAAAAGCGCGGCGAGCGGGTGATCCAGGTCAGCGTGTAATCGTGCTCGCCGGCGGATTTCAGCAGGTCGTAGTAGATTTCCGCGGCGCTCTGGCCGCTGCCCACGATGGTGATCGACCTGCGCTGTTGCAGCAGGTGCTTGTGCGCGATGTAGTCGGCCGAATGCAGGTAGCGGTGGCCTGCGTCGCGGCAGCAGGGCGGGAAGGCCGGCACCGACCCGACGCCCAGCACCAGCTTGCGGCATCGATAGACGAACGCTTCGCGGCCGGGGCCCTGGACGCCGGTGACGACATAATGCCCGCGCTGGGCGTCGTGGCTGACGTCCCGCACTTCGTGGCCGAAGCGGATGTTGCCGAGCCGCGCGATGGCCCATTTGCAATAGCGGTTGTACTCGGCGCGGGTCAGGTAGAAGTTCTCGCGGATGTAGTACGAGTAGATCTTGCCTTCCTGCTTGCAGTAGTTCAGGAAGCTGAACGGGCTCTGCGGGTCCGCCAGGCTGACCAGGTCGGCCAGGAACGGGTTCTGCAGCGTCGTGTTGTCGATCAGCATGCCGGGGTGCCAGTCGAACGAGGCGTTGCGTTCCAGGAAGACGCCCCGCAATCCCGCTATGGGCTCGGCCAGGCAGGCCAGGCTGAGATTGAATGGCCCCAGGCCGATGGCAATGAAGTCGTAAGCATCCTCGTTTCTCACTTCGGGTCTCCAAATGCTCATGCCCGTCGGAGGACCTCCCCCGGCCGGCGGTTCCAGGCGCGCCGCGCGCGCGTCTACCACTGGTAAGAGAGCGTGGCCATTACATTGCGGGCCTCGCCCCAATAGCAGTTCTCCATGCTGATGCACGAGGCAACGTAGGTCTTGTCGAACAGGTTGGTGGCGGCCACGCGCAGGCTGCTGCCCTTGAGGGCGGGCGCGAAGCGGCCGAGGTCCACGTGCACCATCATGTCGACCAGCGTGTACGGATCGACCTTGAGCGAATTGGCGTTGTCCACCCAGGTGGTCCCTACGTAGCGCACGCCGGCGCCCAGGGTGACGCCGGGGGTGAACTGCCAGTCCATCCAGGCCGAGGCCATGTGCCGGGGCGCCTGGTACGGCGTATTGCCCTCGTAGCCGTCGGCCGATTCCCGGATGGTCATGTTGTTGAGCGTGTAGCTCGCCAGCAGCGCCAGGTTGTCGGTGAGCTGGGATCGGACCTCCAGTTCCAGGCCGCGCGAGCGGACCTTGCCGGTGGGCTCGTAGAACGACTGGGTGGGCGCGCGCGACGCCACGTTGTCCTGCGTCAGCTGGTACACCGCGGCCGAGATGTAGCTCTCGCTGCCGGGCGGCTGGTAGCGGATGCCGGCCTCGTACTGCTCGCTGGTGGTGGGCTCGAGCAGCTGGCCCTGCTGGTCGGTGCGGATGCTGGGGTTGAAGCCGTCGGCGTAGCTCACGTACGGCGCGATGCCGTTGTCGAACAGGTAGACCGCGCCCGCCCGCTTGGTGAATTTCGAGCCCTTCCAGCTGGCCGCCGCGCCGGCGTACTCGTTGGTGACGCGCGCATGGTCCTGGCGCAGGCCCAGGGTGAAGCGCCACTTGTCCCAGGCGATCTGGTCCTGCAGGTACACGCCGGTCTGTTCCAGGCGGCGGTCCACCGGGTCCTTGACCAGCCCGACCAGGTTGGGCTGCCCGTATTGCGGGTCGAGCACGTTGATGGGATCGGCGCCGCCGGACTCCCAGTAGCCGTCGAGCTTGCGGCGCTGGTAGTCCAGCCCGCCCAGCAGCGTGTGCTTGAGCGCGCCGGTCTCGAAGCGCCCCTCGAACTGGTTGTCGACGGTGTAGGCGCGCATCTGCTCGTGCGCTCCGGCGTAGTAGCGCGTCAGGCTGTCCGGGCCGGCCCAGCCGTAGCCGTACACCTGCTCCAGTTTCACGTCGGTCCACAGGTGGCGGAAATTCTGCCGGAATGTCAGCCGGTCGTTGAAATCGTGCTCGAACTGATAGCCCAGCATGCGCTGCGTGCGTTCGTATTTATTCGCGCTGGGGTCGCCGTCGAAGAAGCTGCGCGGCACGCGCTGGCCGTTGTGGTCGTTGGTGACGCTGGCGTCGGCCGGCACCGCGCCGTGGTAGCTGCCTTCCGGATCGTGCTGCAGGTAGGCCTGCAACAGCAGCCGCGTGCGGTCCGAGAAATTGATATGCAGCGACGGCGCCACGCCATAGCGTTCCTCCTTCACATGGTCGAACTGAGTGTCCAGCTTGCGCCCCATGGCCGTCAGGCGGTAGGCCACCTTGCCGTCTGCGTCGACCGGGCCGGCCAGGTCCACGCCGGCTTCGTAGCGGTCGCGGTTGCCCGCGCTGACTTCCACCTGGCGGTAGGGCTCGTAGAGCGGCCGCTTGCTGGTCAGCGCCACCACGCCGCCGGGCGAGGAACGGCCATACAGCACGGAGGCGGGGCCGCGCAGCACGTCGGCGCGTTCCAGGAAGTACGGGTCGACTTGCGTGGCGGTGTAGCTGCCCTGGTCGCTGAGCGTGCGCAGCCCGTCCAGCAGGGTGTTGTCGACACTGTTGTCATTGAAGCCGCGCAGGGCCACGTAGTCATAGCGGTTGGTCGCGCCGACCAGGGCGGTGAACGCGCCGGGGGTGTAGTTCAGCGCTTCGGACACGCTGCGCGGCTTCTGGTCGTCGAGCTGCTTGCGCGTGATCACCGAGATCGATTGCGGCGTCTCGATCAGCGGCGTGTCGGTCTTGGTGCCCGCGGCGCTGCGGGTGGCCACCAGGCTGTCGCCGGCGCTCAAGGCGGTCTGCGCGCTGGCCGAGACGGTCACCGCGTCCAGCGTGGTCACCGGGCCGGAGGCGGCCGGGCGGCGGCGCAGCACGTAGCCGCCGTTGCGCGCCGGCACCGCTTCGAGCGGCGTGCCCGCCAGCAGCCGCGCCAGGCCTTCGGACACGCTATAGCGGCCATTCAGTCCCGGCGTGCGCAGTCCGGCCGTCAGGGCCGGGTCCGCCGCCACCATGACCCCCGCCGTCGCGCCCAGCGCGCTCAGCGCATTGTCGAGCGGGCCCGCCGGAATGGCGTATTGCCGTTGTTGTGCCGCTGTCGCCTGCGTGGCCTGCGCGGCGGCCTGCGGGGCGGCGCACGCCAGTATGGCGGCGCCGCACAGCAGCCGCAGCGTCGCCAGCGCCGGGTGTTGCCGCGCGCACGGCGTCAAGGGAACCCTGGTCGTCTCCCGGGCGCGCGGCCGGATCCGGCCGGCCGCGTGCCATCGATGGCCTGGTGCCATATTTGTTTTCCTGTGTGATTTATTAAGGGAGCGCCGCGCATCGCGGCGCCTTCACACACAGGACACGCCAGAACCCGGAATCTGCCCGGCCGTTACAATTTTCTTGGGGGAGCTCATGCCGCTTGGATGCTGGCCCAATAGCGGGTGCGATAGACCACCCGCACCGGCAGCACTTCTTCCAGCATGCGCAGCGCCGCGTCGGTGTCGTCCACGGGAAAAGCGCCGGTCACGGCCAGCCTCGCGGCCGCCGGCTCGCAGCGCACCAGGCCGGCCCGATAGCGCTGGAGTTCCGCCGCGAAGCGCGCCAGCGGCATGCGGCTGGCCACCATCATGCCGCGGTCCCAGGCCGCCTCGGCTGCCGGCGCCGCCAGCGCGCGCGCTGGCTGTATGCGGCGCGCGTCGAAACACAGGGATTCGCCGGCATGGACCATCGCGCCAATGCCAGGACTGGCGCTGGGCACGACCTGTACCGCGCCTTCCAGGACCGCGACGCGCACGCTGCCCGCGTCGTCGTTGAACTGGCGCGCGGTGAACTGCGTGCCGATGGGCCGCAGGCTGCCGCTCGCGGTGCGCACCAACAGCGGTCGGTGTTCGTCGCGGGCGGTCGTCACCAGGATTTCGCCTTGGCGCAACCAGATCTGCCGCACGGTCTCCGTCATGTCGACGTCGATCGCGCTGCGCGTATTCAGCACGACCCGGGTGCCGTCGGCCAGCGTGAGCGCCAGCCGCTCGCCCGTGCCGGTGCGATGGGCGGCCAGCCAGGGCGGCGCCGCCGTGCCCGCCGCGCGCCAGCCCACGGTGGCCAGGCCGCCGGCGAGCAGCGCCAGCTTGATGGCATTGCGCCGGCTGTCGCGCGCGGCGGCCTGGTCCAGGGCGGTGCTGGCGATGCGCGGATCGGTATAGGCGCGCGTGGTGGCCAGGTCGCGTGCCAGGGCGTTATGCGCTGCCAGGCGCATTCATGGTCCGGGTCGGCCGCGCGCCACCGGTCGCACGCCTGCCGCGCCGCGGCGGTGTCGTCGCACTGCAGCCGGGCCATCCACTGGGCTGCCTGCAGCACCACTGGCCGCGGCAGTTTGCGGGCCACGCCGCCCAGCGGCGCGAACAGGGTGGACGGGCCGGCCTGGTCAGGCATAGACGGCAATGTAGCAATGCTGCAGCCCGCTGATCACCGCCTTTTGCACCACGTTGACACTGACTTGCAACTGCGCGGCGATGTCCTTGTATGGCATGTCCTCCAACTGCGCCATCAGGAAGATGCGGCGGGTGCGCGCGGGCAGGCCGTCCAGCACGGCATAGACGGCCTCCAGCGCCTCGATCAACAGTCGTTGGGTTTCAGGGGAGGGGGCGGTCAGTTCGGGGCGGGCGGCCAATGCCTCCAGGTACGCGCGTTCCAGCGCGGCGCGCCGGAACCGGTTGCGCATCAGGTTGTTGGCGATGGCGCTCAGGTAGCTGCGGGGTTCGCGCAGCTCGTCGCGCCCGGGGGTTTTCATGACCCGCTCGAACGTATCCTGGGCCAGGTCGGCGGCATCATCGCGGTTGCCCAATTTGCGTCGCAGCACGGCTTCCAGCCAGCCATGGTGGTCGCGGTACAGATTGTGGACATTCTGGCGGTGAGCGGCTTCGGCGTGGTGTGTGGCTGTGGGCACCCGGACCTCCGACAAAAGTCATAAATGAAAACCATTATCAATTCTAATCGACTTTATCGCCATGTCGGAGTGGCAACTTTTTACTTCGACGCGCGCGGTCGCAAGACAACACAAGGCCCGCCTCGCGGAGCGTGGCGGGCCTTGCGGTCCGGGGGGAATCCCCGCTTAGTCGCGCATTTCCTTGTCCGGCGGTGGCGCCGTGTCGCGCGCCGGCAGCCGGGTTCCGCGTTCGCTGAGCCAGCGCTGCAGCACTTGATGGGCAGTCTCCCGCCCCCCCAATCCGAACGCCAGGGCGCAAGCCACCGCCGCCGAGCCGAGGATCAGCCCGAATGCCAGGTTGACGATCTCGTTGGCCAGCCCCATGAAGCGCAGGCCCATTGCGATGGCCAGAGCGATGATGGCGTATTTCAGGATGGAGGGCAGACCGCTTTCGCCCACCGAGTCGCCGACCAGCTTCGCCACCAGGCGCGCCATGATGACGCCGACCAGCACGATCACGCTGCCGAATACCACTTGCCCGCCCAGTTCGGTGACTTCTCCCAGCATGACGGCCACCAGTTCGAACTTCAACAGGCCGGCCGCTTCTATAGCCGCGAAAAGCATGATCGTCACCAGGGCGATCCAGCCGGCGATGTACGAAGGCCGGGCATTGGATGGCAAGCCGCCGAAGCCGGTGAGGGCGCGGTCAAAGCCGGTCGACGCCAGCAATTGCTCGATGAGCCCGCGCACCCATTGCGCGATGAAATACGCGATGGCCAAGAGCAGCGCGGCGGCGAAGATGCGGGGAATGGCGTCCAGGATGGTCTGCAGGACGAACACCGTGGGTTCGACAATCGACGAGATGCCGAGAGTTTGGAGCGCGGAGATCGCCACCGGGATGATGATGATAGTGAAGGCCAGCATGCCGGCCGCCCGCACCATGGCGCCGCAGCGCTCCCCGGCGGGTTCGGCCGATTGCGCCGGCGCGGAGACGTCGGCGGTCTTGCCGAGGCGGGCGCATATCTTGCTCCAGTTCACCGCGCCCAGCGCGGTTTCGACAATCGTGCGCACGATCCGGGCGATCAGCACGCCGACGAAGAAGATCACGGCTGCGCCGATGATGCGCGGCAGGTATGTGAATACTTCCTGGGTCAGGGCATTGATCGGCGCCATCGCCTGGTCCAGCCCGAGCGGCTGTAGTGCCACCAGCAATCCGACCAGCCATACCAACCAATAGCCCAGCGTGCCCATCGAGGCAGCCAGGCTGCCATCCTGCGCTTGCGGGCCTTTTTTAAGCAACGGGATCTTGTCCATCAGCCTGATCAGCCCCCATCGCACCGCGCGGGCGACAAAGTGCGTCACGATCAAGATCAGGATCGCGACGAGGACTCTGGGGCCCCAAATCGTGATCTGATCGCTCAGATATGCCAGTCGGTTATTGCCCTGCATCATGTTGCTTCTCCCTTCTGGTTGCTTGTCAGTGGCGCATGGAAATATCCCAGCATTTCAGCATGCGTGAAATTATTGCAACACGAATCATGGGGTTCTTGAAAGCTCGCGGCGTCGAAATGACAGTTCTTGATGTTTGGCCCGCCGTGGGCTTCCGGGGGAGTAGGGGACGGCGAGTTGTTGAAAAGCGGATAAGAAGTTAGGATGCCGCGAAATTGCCGCCAAGACGCGGCCCCAACCCTGCGGCCCCTCGATCGAGGGGCCGCACGTTTTTTTGCGTTTTCGTTTTTCTGCACGACGGAGTGCGCGCATGAACCCGCTTTCCCCGGCTGTCCGGCTCAATCCGGCGGCCATTTTCGACGACCCCTGACCGACTCACTATAGGAGATTGCCGTGCCTACGCTGGCGCTGGGCGCTGTTCCCGGGTGGCTGACCCGCATCATGGAATTGCGCATCGACGTTGACCCAGGTTCCTGGAAACTGGATAACGAACTGGATTCCCTGTATTCCCGCATCACCCGCCCGGGTGACCGCCTGCACGACATGCCGGAGGTCAAGACCGAAATCCCTGGGCTGGTGCTCCGCTACCGCGAGGCGGATGGCGAGTTTTATGTGTATCTGGTGGATCGGGCGCGCGGCAGGCTGGCCGGTTATACGGTATTCAATCGCCTCGTCGAGGTCGGGCGGCGCGCCGATCCCTACCTGCGGGCGCCTCATTCCAAATACGACCAGCCCTACCAGCGCCGCGGCCTGGCGGCCGCGGTGTACCGGTGGGCGCTGGACGCGGGGCAATGCCTGATCACCGGCGCGCGGCAGTCGGGCGCGGCGCGCGCGCTATGGCAGTCGCTGGCGCGGCATTACGAGTCCGGCTATGTGGATGTGCGCCGCAAGACGCTGACCTATCTCGGGCCGCAGGTGGCCGAACGCGTCCTGCACGACCTGCACACGCGCATGGTCCTGCTGGGGCGGGGCTGGACCTGGGACACGCTGGCGGACCGCGCCGGCATGCGCGCGCCGGCCGCGACTTTGTTACCTCATGAGCAATCCGGTCATGACGTTCCGCTCTAGAATCCGCCGGGATTGATCCAGGAGGTATTCCCATGAAGATCTTGATGGGCGGCCTGGCGCTGGTTGCGATGCTGACCGGTTGCGCGGTCTATACCCCGTCCGGCTCGGTCGTGGTCGACCCGCACGGCGACGGCTACTACCATGGCGGCGGCGGTTTCTGTCCGCCGGGGCAGGCCAAGAAAGGCAATTGCTGATCCGGCCCCTGCCGCGCGACGGAAAGGCCCGCCCCGCGGGCCTTTCTCCATTCTGGCTGTTGGTGACGCCCGCTCGTTACAAAACTTATCAAGCGTGTGACGAAATGCGCGGTATGCTGGCCCTAGTGAGGGCCTTCTAGTGCATCAAAACAACTTGATCTACAAGGGATACCGCCTGACCGCCAAGGTCGCCCGCGGCGTCCCCGCCAACATGGCCGCAGAGTCGGGCTCCCCTGTCTTTACCGCATCGGTGCTCGTGGTGCAGGCCGATGCGGTCCAGGAAGACGGCGACGAATACACCGTGCCGAGCTTCGCCGGCGGCAACTTCGTCTACAGCCCGCGCGAAGCGGTACATGAAGCCATCAGCCACGGCTGCGCCATCGTCGACGCCCTGACCGGGGTGGTCAACTAGCCCGGCTTCCCCGCCGCTTCAGTCGGCGAAGATCTCGCCCCAGTTGCGGGTCTTGCCCAGCGGGCGCACGACGGCGGACTGCTCCAGTATGGATACCGCCTTGGCGTATTCCTCGGCCGACGCGCCATCCTCCAGGATGACCATGCGGCCGCTGCGCGCGTCCGCCATCTTTATGTCGGCCATCTTGCCGTGGGTCTGGTAGACCTGCGTCCAGTCCATTTTCTTGCCGGCCTTGAGGGCGATGGGTTCGATGTAGGTCAGCCAGGCGCCGCTGGCGCTGCGCACCGCGTAGGCGAAGTCGGCGGTGGTGCCGCTGCTGCCCTGGGCCTTGGCGCCCTGCAGCAGGCGCTCGCGGCCCAACGCTTCGCCCAGCACGCGGCCCACCTCGGCGCGAAAGCGCAGCCGGCTGAATTTCGGCATCCACTGGCCGCACTGGAACGACAGTGCCGTCACCAGCCTGACGGCGTCCCACAGGGCCTCCTGCAATTGGCCGGCCTGGCCGGAGGCGACGATGGCGCCCGTCTTGTCGAAGCGCGCCAGGCAGACGCCGGGCGTCAGGTTCAGCAGTTCCAGGCGCTTGGGATTCATGTCCACGCCGTAGGCGGCCGCATGCATGGCGGCTTCGCCGGCGTCGGTCAGGTAGAACGAATCCTCGTCGGGTCGGGCGATGAAGAAAGCGGCGTGCTGGCCATCGAGGCCCATGGCCACGGGCGTGACGGCGCGCACGGCATGTTCGCCGGCCGGCAGGACGGTCCAGCCGGCGGCTTGCAGGAACGAGGTCATAGCAGCAATTCGATCTGGCGGCCCTTGAGCGGGTGCGCGAAGCCACCGGCCAGGGTCAGGTTGGCGCATTGCAGGAAATACGGGATCAGAGCGGCAATGTCGTGCAGCGCCGGCTCCACGGGCTCGGCATAGCCTTCGCCTTCCTCGTGCCACAGGTGCCGGTGGGTACGCTCGGTCAGCGTCTGCCGGTAGTGCGGCCGGCCGGTGCCGGCCAGGCTGGTGTGGAAGGCCTCGCCGGTGTCCACGCCCAGCACGCGGTGCGGGCCGATGAACAGGCTGGCCGAACAGGCTTCGCGCATGGCGATGACGGCCTGCCCGTGCACGGCGGTGCGGGCCGGCCGGTAGACCGCGCGGAAAATGATGTCGTCGCGCGCTTCGCCGCGCAGCCGGCAGGCCGAGGCGAATTCCATCCACTGGACCTGGCCGGCGGAGGGCCGGGCCGTCCAGGCCACTGGTTTGACGGTCTCCTTGGCTTCGGCCAGGATGTCGCGGACTTCCGCTGCGGTGATGAGAGGAGCTTGCGTATTGGCCATGGGCCGCTGATGTGGTCTCGTATGATGCGATGCGCCGGCCAGGGGGCCGGCGCGAGGGGGCGTAATCTTACAAGAAGGCGGCGCGCTTGCGCCGGCCCGCGGTATCAAAGCGTGTCGGTGCCGAACGTGTCGCACTGGCGCAGGTCGCCGCTGTCCAGGCCGCGCTTGAACCAGCGCACCCGCTGCGCCGACGAGCCGTGCGTGAAGGCGTCCGGCACCACGTAGCCCTGGCTCTGCTTCTGCAGCGTGTCGTCGCCGATGGCGGTGGCCGCGTTCAGGCCTTCCTCGACGTCGCCGGCCTCGAGGATATTGCGCGCCTGGTCGGCCTGGCGCGCCCACAGGCCGGCGAAGCAGTCGGCCTGCAGCTCCATGCGCACCGACAGCGCATTGGCCTGGCCGGGGTTGCGCTGGCGCAGGCGGTCGACCTGCTCGGAGATGCCCAGCAGACGCTGCACATGGTGGCCGACCTCATGCGCAATGACGTAGGCCTGCGCGAAGTCGCCCGGCGCGTTCAGGCGCCGCTCCATTTCGTCGAAGAAGCTCAGGTCGATATAGACCTTGCTGTCGGCGGGGCAGTAGAACGGGCCCATGGCGGCCTGGCCGGTGCCGCAGGCGGTGGGCGTGGCGCCGCGGAACAGCACCAGCTTGGGTGGCGCGTACTGGCGGTTCAGGTTCTGCTGGAAAATGGCGCTCCAGGTGTCTTCGGTTTCGCCCAGCACCTTGGCCACGAAGCGCGCCTGCGGGTCGTCGGCGGGCGGCTGCGCGGGAGCCTGCTGCTCCATGGGGGCGGGGCCTTCGGCCATCTGCAGGACCACCGAGGGGTCGACGCCGAAATAGATGGCGACCAGCGCCAGCACGATGGTGCCGATGCCCACCGACCCGCGCCTGCCCAGGCGGGGGCCGCGCGAGCGGCGGTCTTCGATGTTCTGGCTTTCCCGCGAATCATCCATGCGCATGTAGTTTCTCCTGAGCTGGCGCCGAGGATGCTAGGATAAACCCATGGCCCTCTTTTTCTCCATCCATCCCGATAATCCCCAGCCGCGGCTGCTCAAGCAGGCCGCGCAGTGGCTCGATGACGGCGGCCTGGTCGCGGTGCCCACCGATTCCAGCTATGCCGTCGCCGCCCACCTGGACGACAAGGCCGCCGCCGACGCCCTGCGCCGCCTGCGCGGCCTGGACGAGCGCCATCACCTGACCCTGTTGTGCCGCGACCTGGCCGAAATCGGCCATTTCGCGCGGGTCGACAACCGCCAGTACCGGCTGCTCAAGGCCGCCACGCCCGGGCCTTGGACTTTCATCCTCGAAGCCACGCGCGAAGTCCCGCGCCGGGTCTCGCACCCGTCGCGCAAGACCATCGGCATCCGGGTGCCGCAGCATGCGGTCACGCTGGCGCTGCTCGAGCAGGTCGGCGCGCCGCTGTTGTCGACCACGCTGATTCCCAAGGGCGAAGACACCGCCCTGAACGACGCCGAGGAAATCCGCGAGCGCTATGCGCACGACCTCGCCGCCATCATCGACGCGGGCGCCTGCCCGCAGTCGCCCACCACGGTGATCGACCTCACCGGCGGCGAGCCGGCGGTGCTGCGGCTCGGGCGGGGCGATCCGGCGACGCTCGGCCTGGCCTGACCACCGGCCGCCGGCCGGCGTGGCCGGCGTGATCCGCAGGTACAATCCCGCAGGCCATGTCCGAACTCATCCAGACCATCGCGATCTACGCGATCCCCGTCATCTTCGCCATCACGCTGCACGAGGCGGCGCACGGCTACGTGGCGCGCATGCTGGGCGACCCCACCGCCGAGCAGGCCGGGCGCATCAGCCTGAATCCCATGCGCCACATCGATCCGGTCGGCACCCTGCTGGTGCCGGTCGCCATCCTGCTGATGTCCAAGCTGATGGGCGGGCCCGGCATGCTGTTCGGCTGGGCCAAGCCGGTGCCGGTCGATTTCGGCCGGCTGCGCCGTCCCAAGAAGGACATGCTGTGGGTGGCGCTGGCCGGGCCGGCGGCCAACCTGGTCATGGCCATCCTGTGGGTGATCTCCATGCGGCTGTACCTGGCCGGCGGCGTCACCGAAGGCTACTGGTACCAGATGGCCATGGCCGGCATCAACGTCAACCTGGTCCTGATGGCCCTGAACCTGCTGCCGATCCCGCCGCTGGACGGCGGGCGCGTGGTCTTCAGCCTGCTGCCCAACCGCATGGCGTGGCAGTACTCGCGCATCGAGCCCTACGGCCTGGTGATCGTGCTGCTGCTGCTGGTGACCGACGTGCTGTGGGTGCTGATGCGGCCGGTCATGGAATTAGGGACAACCATCGTTACCTGGTTCTTGTAGGCGTCGGCGGAATATCCGTTAAACTCGGCGATTCGACTGACTCAGATATATCGCCCAGGGCGTCCCGCCCTGGTCCGGAGCCCATTTTCATGGCATCCCCCGATTCCGCCGCAACACCTACTTTTCAGGGCAGCATGGTGGCGCTGGTCACCCCCATGCAACCCGACGGCAGCCTCGATTACGCTGCCTACCGGTCGCTGATCGACTGGCACATCGCCGAAGGCACCGACGCGCTGGTGGTGGTCGGCACCACGGGCGAATCGCCCACCGTCTCGATGGAAGAGCACGCCGAACTGATCCGCGTGGCCGTCGAGCACGCCGCCGGCCGCATCCCCGTCATTGCCGGGGTGGGCGCCAACTCCACCGACGAGGCCATCCACCTGGCGCGCCATGCCAAGGCGGTCGGCGCGCAAGCCGGCCTGTCGGTCGTGCCGTACTACAACAAGCCGTCCCAGGAAGGCCTGTACCGGCACTTCCGCGCCATCGCCGAGGCGGTCGACCTGCCGACCGTGCTGTACAACGTGCCCGGCCGCACCGTGGCGGACATGTCCAACGAAACCGTGCTGCGCCTGGCCCAGGTGCCGGGCATCATCGGCATCAAGGACGCCACCGGCGACATCGGCCGCGGCGCGCTGCTGATGCGCGAGGCGCCGGCCGGCTTCCAGGTGTTCAGCGGCGACGATCCCACCGCCACCGCGCTCATCCTGCTGGGCGCGCGGGGCAACATCTCCGTCACGGCCAATGTGGCGCCGCGGCTCATGCACGAGCTCTGTGCCGCCGCGTTGGCGGGCGACGTCTCCAAGGCGCGCGAACTTAATGCGCGCCTGGCGCGTCTAAACAAGGCCTTGTTCGTCGAGGCCAATCCCATTCCTGTGAAATGGGCGCTGGCCCAGATGGGCCGTACCGCGCTGGGCTACCGGCTGCCGCTGGTGGAGCTGGGCTCGCAGCACCACGATACGGTACGCCGCGCGCTCCAGGAAACGGGCCTGCTCTAAATATAGTGAGGATGCGTATGAACCAACGTCATGCCGCGGCGTCGGCATTGATGGCCCTGGCGTTGCTGGCGGGCTGCAGCGATGTCAACGAATTGCTCGGCAACGAAGATTCGGTCGACTACAAAAGCACGCGGCGCGGCGATCCGCTCAGTATCCCGCCCGACCTGACCCAGGCCTCCAGCGATCCGCGCTACCGCGCGCCCGCGTCGGGCAGCACCACTTATTCGCAATACCAGCAGCAGGGCCAGCAGCAGCAAGTGGCCAGCGTCGCGCATAACAGCAACGTGCTGCCGCAGCGCGACGACATGCGGGTCGAGCGCGACGGCGACCTGCGCTGGCTGGTCGTGCAGCGTCCGCCCGAAGAGGTCTTCCCCAAGGTGGTCGACTTCTGGACCGACACCGGTTTCACCGTCAGCACCAACAGTCCCCAGGCCGGCCTGATCGAAACCGATTGGGCGGAAAACCGCGCCAAGATCCCCGAAAGCTGGCTGCGCCAGGCGCTCGGGTCGGTCCTGGACACCGTCTGGGATAGCGGCGAGCGCGAGAAATTCCGCACCCGCCTGGAACGCGTCGACGGCCATACCGAGATCTACATCTCGCACCAGCAGATGATCGAACAGCGTTCCGGTCCCGACGAAGCCCAGGTCCACTGGGAGCACGGCAAGGAAGATCCCGGCCTGAACGCCGCCATGCTGGCGCGGCTGATGGTCTACCTGGGCACCGACGTCGACAACGCCCGCCGGCTGGTGGCGCAGGCCGAGGCCTCGCCGCAGGCGCCGGCGGTGCAGGACGTGCGCGCCAACGGCGCCATGCTGGTGGTCGACGAGTCCTTCGACCGCGCCTGGCGCCGCGTCGGCGTGGCGCTCGATTCCGGCGGCTTCGCGGTCGACGACCGCGACCGCTCGGCCGGCGAGTACTTCGTCCGCTATGTCGATACCGACACCGGCGCGCAGCAGGACCAGCCCGGCTTCTTCAGCCGCCTGTTCTCGGGTGACAAGCGGGCCCAGGCCACGCAGTACCGCATCCACCTGGCGGAAAGCGGCGCGCAGACCCAGGTCACGGTGCTCGACAGCAACGGCCAGCGCGACAGCAGCGCCACGGCCCAGCGCCTGCTGAGCGTCCTGAAGGACAAGATGATCTGACCTTCCGCGGGCCGCGCCCGCGAAAAAGGCCGCGACATTGCTGTCGCGGCCTTTTTTGCTTGGCGGGCCGGGCCCGCCAGGGCCGGGGTGGCAGTCGCCGGATTACGACGAAGGCGTGGTGCTGCCGCTGGTGCCGCCGGTGCCGCCGCCGGGGGTGGTGGAGCTGTCCGGAGCCGGGGTGGTGGGAGCCGGCGTGCTGGGCGCGGGGCTCGAGGGCGCCGGCATCGTGGTAGAGGGCTCGGAGCCGCCAGGGCTCGCGGTGTCTTCTTTCTTGTCGCAAGCGGTCAGCGCGACGGCAACTACCGAAGCAAGAATCAAGGTTTTGCTGATCATGTTGAGACTCCTGTTAGGTGACGATCATGCGGCCCGTTAGGGGAAAACCAGAATCCCGTTAGGGGAAACCAGTAGTCAGGCTACAGGAATCAAGCAGGCGCTGGCGTGTAGAAATTAAAGCGGTGGCATCCAGGACGTAACAATCTTTTCTTATACGTGTTGGACATTTCTTTATGTTTCTACCCGGGCAGAGACCTTAGCGTTCTGTGTGGGATGGACACGTTTAGGTGTCCGGATCGTACAGAACCGGCCTTTTCCGGGCCGCCGCGGGCCGCCCGGTGTGGCGAATCCGTCACATCGGGGCGCGGTAGTGCAGCCAGCCGGCGTCGAGCCAGTCGGCCAGGCAGGCGCGCGCCGCCGTGTCCAGACGCCGGCAGCGCGGGTCGGCGCAGTCCAGCTGTCGCGCATCGGCCAGGGCGCGCAGCGCCGCGACGGCCGGCACCGGCGCCGTCTCGCCGTTGATGAACAACTGGCGGCCCCGGTACAGCATGCGGCTGCGGCGGTCCAGCGCCAAGCTGCCAGCCTGCGGCCAGTCGGTCGCCAGGTCGATGTCCAGGTCGGCCGGCGGGTCGAACACGCTCAGGTTGTTGGGCTCGGTCAGCCAGCAGCCGAGGAAGCGCGCGGCGAGGGCGTCGTCAAAGCGCATCCTGGCCAGGGTATCGAGGGTGGCTTGCACCAGGCCGTCGGGCAGGGCGGCCGGCGTGGCCACGGCCGGCTGGCCGGGGTCGCGGTACAGCGCGTCGAGGCGCGGGCCCGGCAGGGCGGGTTCGCCGTACGGGCCGCCGCCGGCCAGCCCGGCGCGCGCCATGGCCTGGTCGGCGGCGGCTTCCAGCAACCCGCGCGCCAGCATCGCCTGGCTGGGGGCGCGGAAGCCGATGGAAATCGTCATGCAGTCGGCGCCCTCGGCCACGCCGTCGTGGGCGGCCTGCGGCGGCAGGTACAGCATGTCGCCCGGTTCCAGCACGGCATCGTATTCCGGCGTGAAGCGCTCCAGTATCTTGAGCGGCAAGCCGGGCTGCAGCGAGAGGTCCTGCTGGCGCCCGTACCGCCAGCGGCGGCGTCCGGCCGCCTGCAGCAGGAACACGTCGTAGCTGTCGAAGTGCGGGCCGACGCCGCCGCCGTCCGAGGCTACGCTGATCATGATGTCGTCGAGCCGGGCGTCCGGAATGAAGCGGAACTGCTGCATCAAGGCGCTGGCGGCATCGCTGTGGATGTCGACACCCTGCACCAGCAGGGTCCAGCCCGGTTCGCTGGCCTTCGGCAGGCGGGCGAACGGCCCGTGTTCCATGTGCCACGCCTCGCCCTCGCGCCAGATCAGGCGCGACTCGACGTCGTCGCGGCGCGCCAGCTGCTTGATGGCGGCGATGGTCAGCGGCGGCCTGAAGCCCGGAATGGCCTGCGGGATCAAGAGCGGCCGGCGCTGCCAATAGCGGCGCATGAACTGCGCCGGGCTGTGGCCGCCCAGCAGGGCCAGGGGCAGGTCGGTCTTCATGGCAGGCAGGCCTTCAGGCGATACAGCGCATCCAGGGCCTCGCGCGGGGTGAGGCTGTCCGGGTCGATTTCCGCCAGCTCGTCGCGCAGCGCGTGCAGCGCGGCGAGTTCGTCGGACTGGTCGGTGGCCGCGCCGGCCTGCGCGTCGGCCTCGATGGCCGCGGCGAACAGGCCCAGTTGCGGGGTGGGCGCGCCCTGCGCTTCGAGGCGCTCGAGCTCGCGCGAGGCCTGGCGGATCACCGCGGCCGGCACGCCGGCGCGCTGGGCGACCTGGATGCCGTAGCTGCGGCTGGCCGGGCCGTCGCGCACTTCGTGCAGGAATACGATGCCGCCGGCCGATTCGGCCGCCGCCAGGTGCACATTGGCCGCCGTCGGCTGCTCGGCGGGCAGCCGCGTCAGTTCGAAGTAATGGGTGGCGAACAGCGTCAGGGCGCGGTTGTGGGTGACCAGCCGCTGGGCGATGGCCCAGGCCAGCGCCAGGCCGTCGTAGGTCGAGGTGCCGCGGCCGATCTCGTCCATCAGCACCAGGCTGTGCGGCGTGCTGGCCGCCAGGATGGCGGCCGCCTCGGTCATTTCCATCATGAAGGTCGAGCGCCCGCCGGCCAGGTCGTCGGCGGCGCCGATGCGGGTGAAGATGCGGTCCAGCTTGCCCACCGCGGCGCGCTGCGCCGGCACGAAACTGCCTGTGCGCGCCAGCAGGGCGATCAGCGCGACCTGCCGCATGTAGGTCGATTTACCGCCCATGTTGGGGCCGGTGATCAGCAGCATGCGGCGGGTGGCGTCGAGACGGCAGCCGTTGGGCGTGAAACGCTCGATGGCGCGCTCGACGACCGGATGGCGGCCGGCTTCGATGTCGATCTCGGCCTGCTCGGTGAGCTCCGGCGCGGTCCAGTCGTGGCGGCGCGCATGGTCTGCCAGCGCGGCCAGGGTGTCCAGCTCCGCGAGCGCGCCGGCGCAGTCGGACAGCGGCCGCACGTGCTCGGCCAGCGCATCCAGCACCTGCTCGTACAGCCATTTCTCGCGCGCCAGGGAACGGTCCTGCGCCGACAGCACCTTGTCTTCCCAGGTCTTGAGCTCGGGCGTGATGTAGCGCTCGGCGTTCTTCAAGGTCTGGCGCCGGCGGTAGTCTTCCGGCACCTTGTCGGTCTGGCCCTTGGTGACTTCGATATAGAAGCCGTGCACGCGGTTGAATTCGACCCGCAGGTTGCCGATGCCGGTGCGCTCGCGCTCGCGCGCCTCGAGCTGCACCAGGAAATCGCCGCCGTCGGCGGCCAGGGCGCGCAGTTCGTCGAGCTCGGCATCGAAGCCGCTGGCGATCACGCCGCCGTCGCGGATCGCCACCGCCGGCTCCTGGGCGATGGCGCGGCCCAGCAGGTCGGCGACGGCCGGGTCGGGCGCCAGATGGGCGGCCAGCTCGGCCAGGCGCGGCGAGGTTTCCAGCGGGGCCACCAGGGCGCGCAGGGCGGGCAGGGCGGCCAACGCGTCGCGCAGGCTGGCCAGTTCGCGCGGCCGTACCGAGCGCAGCGCCAGGCGCGAGGCGATCCGTTCCACGTCGGGGAAGGCGTCAAGGGCGTCGCGCAGGCTGTCCAGCAGATTGGCGGCGCCGAAGGTCTGCGCCACATCCATGCGGCCGGCCAGCAGCGCCGAGATGGCCTGCTGGCGCGCCAGCGCCGGGGCGTTGTCGCGCAGCGGGTGATGCAGCCAGCGCCGCAGCAGGCGGCTGCCCATCGGCGTGCGGCAGCCGTCCAGCAGCGAGAACAGGGTGGGGGCGTCCTCGCCGCTGAGCGTCTGGGTCAGCTCCAGGTTGCGGCGCGTGACCGGATCCATCAGCACATACTGGCCGGGCCGCTCGACCGCGATGCCTTGCACATGCGCCAGCGCCTGCGACTGGGTGCGGGCGGCGTAGCGCAGCAGGGCGCCGGCGGCGCAGATGGCGGCCGGCATGTCGTCAACGTCGAAGCCGGCCAGGGTGTCGGTCTTGAAGTGCGCCAGCAGGTGCGCGCGCGCGCCGTCGCTCTCGAAGTGCCAGTCGGGCACCCGGGTGCGCGCGCCCTCGAACGCCAGCGCCAGGTCGGCGCTGTCGGCGCACACCAGTTCGGCGGGCGCGATGCGGTGCAGTTCGGACTCGATCTGGGCCGGCGCGCATTCGGTGACGCGGAACTCGCCGCTGGCCAGGTTCAGCCAGGCCAGGCCGGCGCGCGGGTCGCGCGCCTTGCCGCCCAGGCAGACCGCCGCCAGGGCGCGGTCCGCCTTGGCCGGCAGCAGGGCCTCGTCGGTCAAGGTGCCGGGAGTGACGATGCGCACGATGCGGCGTTCCACCGGACCCTTGGCGGCGGCCGGGTCGCCGATCTGTTCGCAGATGGCGACCGATTCGCCTTGCCCGACCAGGCGCGCCAGGTACTGCTCCATGGCGTGCACGGGCACGCCGGCCATCGGGATCGGCGTGCCGTTGGAGGCGCCGCGCTTGGTCAGCGTCAGGCCCAGCAGGCGGGCGCCGCGCTCGGCGTCTTCGTAGAACATTTCATAGAAGTCGCCCATGCGATAGAACAGCAGCAGAGGCCCGGCCTCGGCCTTCAGGCGCAGGTACTGCTGCATCATGGGAGTGTGGCCGGCGTAGGCGTCGGCGGCGGATGCGGATGCTGTCTTGGAACTCATAGGCCAGGATTGTATCGGGCGGGCAGGCCGCCGCGAGGCCGTACCGGGGAGGCCGCAATGGCTTTCTCATGGGAAAAGGTGTCTGACACCCCGGGGGCGGCTCGGCTGCCGGCCATGGTTATCGCGGGGTGTCGGGCACCTGCTGCTTATGGAGAACCCCCGTCCAGGTGTCAGACACCTGCGACAGCCGCGCCTGCTGCATCCGCCTGGCGCCCCGCCGCGCCGCCCGCTCATGGAAAACCCTCAATCGCGCGCGGCGCGTTTCCTGGTAGCCTAAGATATCTTAAATATATTTGTAGGATATCAACAGGCGAGCCGCCTGGTTCAACCCCCGTGCATAAGGAGCGCGCATGAACGCCACCCGCTGGACCGGCATTTTCCCGGCCATCACCACCAAGTTCCACGCCGACGAGCGCATCGACGCGGCGGGCACCATCAAGCACATCGATTTCCAGATCCGCAACGGCATCCATGGCCTGGTCACCTGCGGCTCGCTGGGCGAAGCCAGCACCCTGACGCTGGAAGAGAAGCTGGAGGTGGCCCGCATCGCGCTGGAGGCCGCCGACGGCCGCATCCCGGTGCTGGCCAACGTGTCCGAGACCAGCACGCGCGAAGCGCTGCGGTACATCGAAGGGGCCAACAAGCTGGGCGTGGCCGGGTTCATGGTGATGCCTTCGGTGGTCTACGTGGCCGATGCGCGCGAAGCCATGCAGAACGTCCGCACCCTGGCCGAGGCGGCCCAGCAGCCGGTGATGGTCTACAACAACCCGGTGGCCTATCGGGTCGACCTCAAGCCCGAGCACATGGTCGAGCTGGCCGACTGCAAATGGGTCGAGGCCATCAAGGAAAGCACCGGCGACGTGCGCCGCGTGACCGACCTGCGCAATGCGCTGGGCGATCGCTACCAGATCTTCATGGGCGTGGACGACCTGGCCTACGAAGGCCTGGCGCTGGGCTGCGACGGCCTGCTGGCCGGCGTGGGCTGCGCCTTCCCGCGCGAGACGGTGGCGCTGTACGACCTGATGAAAGCCGGCCGGTTCGCCGAGGCGCTGGCTCTCTATCGTTGGATGACGCCGCTGCTGCACCTGGATGTCTCCACCAAGCTGGTGCAGAACCTCAAGCTGATCGACGCGCTGGTGGGGGTGGGCAGCGAGCACATGCGCCGTCCCCGCCTGCCGCTGGTGGGCGAAGAGCGCGCCTACGTCGAGGCCGTGGTCAGGCGCGCGCTGGCCGAGCGTCCCGAGCAGTATCGCTCGGTCATGTAGCCCGCGCGCGCCCTGGGGCCGGGCAGGGATGGGACCGCCGACTAAGGGAAATAACCAATGCCGCCGGTCCGGCCCTTGCGACAGAATTAAATATATTTCAAATATCTGATCAAGATACCTGACTGGTCCCTTCCATCGCCGGTCCGTCGCCCAGGTGCGCGGCGGGCCGCCTCACCACAGAGTGCAGCCCGATGTCTTTCCCGGATAACGACCCGCCCCATGCCACCATCGCCGCGCCGGTGCGCTGGATCGTCAATGCATCTGAATTCGTGCTGCGCGTCGAGCGCCGGCTGCTCAGCGGCTTCATGGCGCTGCTGGTGGGGCTGGTGCTGGTCAATGTGGCCACGCGCTATGCCGGCGTGCCGATCTACTGGATCGACGAGGCCTCGGTGTACGCCATGGTGTGGCTGACCTTCATCGGCGCATCGATCATGACGCGGCTGCGCCTCGATTTCTCGGTCGGCATGCTGACCGACCAGCTTGGCTCACGCGGCATGCGGGCCGCGCGCATCGTGGCTACTGCGTGCGTGTTGTGCTTCGGCCTGGCGCTGGTGTGGATGTGCTGGGCCTGGATGGATCCGGCGGGCATCGCCCGCCATGGCTTCGACGCGCAGGCCTATGCGGCCGACTCGTTCAATTTCCTCTACACCGAGCGCACGCAGACGCTGAACTGGCCGACCTGGGTGCTGCGCCTGGTGTTGCCGCTGTTCGCCGTGTGCCTGACGCTGCATGCCCTCAGCAATCTTTTCGAGGACCTGGCCTGGGTGCCGCGCCAGTCGCGCAAGGATTTCCCGGTGGCCAGCCCGGACATGGTGAACTGACATGCTGACCTCGATCTTCTTCCTGGCCGTGCTGCTGGTGGGCGTGCCGATCGGCGTGTGCCTGTGCCTGGCCGGGCTGGTCTACATCTTCGGCACCGGCAACACCGTGCTGCTGCAGTCGTTCCCCATGCAGATGTTCGCCGGCGTCGACAGCTACGGGCTGATCGCCATTCCGCTGTTCATCCTGATCGGCGAGATCATGAACAATGGCGGCATCACCCGGCGCCTGGTGGAGCTGGCCATGGCCTTCATCGGTTCGGTCAAGGGCGGGCTGGCCTACGTGAACGTGCTGGCGAATGCGCTGGTATCGTCGATCATCGGCTCGGCCACCGCGCAGGTGGCGGTCATGTCGCAGACCATGGTGCCCGAGATGGAGCGCCAGGGCTACGACAAGACTTTCGCCGCCGGCCTGACCGTCTACGGCGGCATGCTGGGCTCGATCATTCCGCCGTCGGTGATGTTCGTGGTCTACAGCGTACTGGCGCAGGTGGCGGTGGGCGACATGCTGATCGCCGGCATCCTGCCCGGCCTGCTGCTGACGGCGCTGTTCTTCGTCATCATCGCGGCGCTGGGCGTGGTCTACAAGTATCCGCGCAGCGCCGGCAAGACGCTGCGCGAGCGGGCCCTCATCGTGCTGCGCGCCAGCCCCACGCTGTCGATCCCGGTGATCATCGTCGGCTCGATCGCCTCCGGGCTGGCCAATCCGACCGAGGCGGCCGGCGTGGGCGCCCTGGCCGCGGCGCTGGTGGGCCGCTACATCACCCGCGAGTTCCACTGGCGCATGCTGCCCGACATCATGCTGCGCTCGGCCATCTACGCCGCGATCGTGCTGTTCCTGGTGGCCGCCGCGGCGGTATTTTCCTGGCTGCTGATCTACGGCAAGGTGCCGCAGATGGTGGCCGCCTGGATCCAGACCGTGGCGGACACGCCGCTGGCTTTCCTGCTGATCGCCAACCTGATTCTGCTGGTGATCGGCACGGTCATCGACGGCATTCCGGGCCTGATCATGACGGTGCCCATCCTGCTGCCGGTGGCCACGGGAATCTACGGCATCGACCCGATCCACTTCGGCGTGGTGGTGGTGATCAACCTGGTGCTGGGCCTGATGTCGCCGCCGGTGGGGCTGTGTTTCTTCGTCGCCGCGGCGGTCACGGGCGCCAAGCCCGGCAAGATGTTCCTCGTGACGCTGCCGTTCTTCATCGTCTGCTGCGTCGCGCTGGTGGTGCTGTCGTTCTTCCCGTCCCTGTCGCTGGCCTTGCTGCAGTAGGCGGGGGCCCTTTCACGCTGTCTGTTGTTCCCTACATAACACTCGACCACAGGATCGCGTCATGACCAATTGTTCCCGCCGCCGCTTCATGCAGACCGCCCTGGCCGCCACGGCCGCCCCATTGATCTTGACCAGCCGGGCACGCGCCGCGTCGGCGCGCGAGTTCCGTCTGGGCGTCATCACGCCCGCCGGGCATTCATGGAACAACGCCGCGCTGGCGTTCGGCGAGGCCTTGAAAAAAGAAACCGGCGGCCGCCTGAGCGTCACGGTGTTCCACTCCGGCCAGCTCGGCAACGAGCCGGCCATGATGCAGCAATTGCAGACCGGCGCGCTGGACATGGGCTGGATCCAGGCGGCCGAGCTGGGCTCGCGCGTGAACAGCGTGGCCGCCATCAACGCCCCGTACCTGGTGCGCTCGACCGCCAGCGTCGCCAAGCTGGTGCGCACTCCCCAGGCGCTCAAGCTGCTGGACGCGCTGCCGCGCGAGACCGGCACCGTCGGCCTGGGCTGGGGCATTACCGGCATGCGGGTGGTGTTCGCCACGCGCGACATCAATACGCCGGACGACTTGAAGGGGCTCAAGCTGCGCATCAACCCGACGCCGGTCTACCGCGATTTCTACCAGTTCTTCGGCGCCGCGCCCACGCCCATTCCCACGCCGGCGGTGTTCGACGCCATGACCAACGGCCAGGTGGACGGCCTGGAGGCCGATATCGAGTTTTCGTGGAACCAGCGCTTCGATAAGGTCTCGAAGACCCTGCTGCCCATGAACGCGTTGTTCATGCCGTTCGCGCCGCTGGTGTCGGGCCGCGTCTGGAAGGACCTGGACGCCAAGGACAAGGAGCTGATCCGCGGCCTGGTCGGCCAGGCCCTGGACGCGCAGATCGACAACATCGTCACCACCGAACAGGGCCTGATCGAGAAACTCAAGCAGACGCCGATCGCGTTCAAGAGCGACGCGGGCTACGATCCGCAGCCGGCCATCGCCGCCTTCGACCAGGTGTGGCTGCCCAAAGCCCCGCAGATCGCCGATTTGCGCAAGGTCGGCGCCACCTTGTAAATTCGGGCGCACGCCGGGCCGCGCAGGCCCGGCGGCATTCCGGTACGCTACCGTCCATGAACAAGACTCAAGCATCCGCGCCGGCCCGCCTGCCCAAGCGGCGGGCCGCCGACCTTGCGTACGACAAGATCGAGACCCTGATCTCCAAGCTGGAGATCGCGCCGGGCAGCCCCGTCATCGAGGCCGAGCTGGCCGAGATGACGGGCCTGGGGCGCACACCCGTGCGCGAGGCGCTGATGCGCATGGTTTCCATCGGCCTGATCGTGCAGCAGCCGCGGCGCGGCTTGCGGGTCTCCACCATCGACGTGATGGAACACCTGGACGTGCTGGCCACGCGGCGCGTGCTGGAGCAACTGATCGCCACCAGCGCGGCGCGGCGCGCCACCGACGTCCAGCGCAAGGCGCTGCTGGCCTGTGCCCGCAAGATGACCCGCGCCGCCGAGCGCGGCAACCTGGACGACTACATGACGGCCGACCAGGAACTGGATCACGTCAACCACGAAGCCTGTCGCAACCAGTCGGCGGTCAAGGCGGTGGTGCCGCTGGTGGTGCAGTGCCGGCGCTTCTGGTATGCCTACCAGCACGAAGGCGAGATCGCCGAAGGCGCGGCCGCGCACCTGGCCATGGCCGAGGCCATCGCCAGCGGCAAGGCCGCCGAGGCGGTGGTGGGCGCCAACCGGCTGATGGATTATCTGGAATTGTTCACGCGGCGCGTCATCGATACCTGAAGCGCCGCGCCGCCGGCCCGTCCCGATGCGCAACATCGGGGCGGCGGGCCGGCCGCGCCGCCTGGCGGGCCGCCCGCCGTCAACAGGCGGCCCGCGCGGCGATCAGGCGCCGACCGGCTTGCCGTCTTCGCGGCGCACCACCACCGTGGCCGAGCGCGCGTCGCCGCCGCCCGCGCGCACCGTGTTCCAGGCGCCATCCGGATGCTGGATGTTGATGAAGAACGTGGTCAGGTCCGGCGTGTAGGCGATGCCGGTGATTTCGCAGCCGGTCGGGCCCACCAGGAAGCGCTTCGATTCGCCGGTCTTCTGGTCGATGTAGTACATCGCGTTGTGGCCGAACTCGTCGATGGCGCCCGAGTCGGTCTGCACCCAGAGGCGGCCTTGCGGGTCGACGCGGATGCCGTCGGGGCTGGAGAAATCGTCGCCGTTGATGTTGCCGGTGACGTTCTCCGCCGCGCCGTCGGCCGGGTCGTGGCCGGCCAGCAGCAGCAGGTCCCATTCGAAGGTGGTGGCCAGCGGCGAGTCGCCGCGTTCCTTCCAGCGCACGATGTGGCCGTGCGCGTTGTTGACGCGCGGGTTGGCGGCGCTGGTGCGCTGGCGGCGGCTGTTGTTGGTCAGCGTGCAGTAGATGGTTTTGTCCACGCCCACGGTGATCCATTCCGGCCGGTCCATCAGGGTGGCGCCGGCCACGCGCGCGGCGGCCTTGGTGTTGATCAGCACGTCGGCCTGGCTGTTGAAGTCGATCAGCGAGGTCGGCGGCAGGGTGCCGGGGGGGACCTGGGTGTAGTTGCCCGGGTCGACGGCGCCGGCCGTCAGGTTGTTCTTGCCGACGGTCAGCTCGACCCAGTTGCCGGTGCCGTCGTCATTGAAGCGGGCGGCGTACAGCGTGCCTTCGTCCAGCAGGCCCAGGTTGTTGACGCGGTTGGCCGGGTCGTAGGGCTTGCTGGGGATGAACTTGTAGATGCAGCCCGGCGTGCCGTCGTCGCCCATGTAGAAGGCGACGCGGTTGTTCTCGTCGAGCATGTAGGCGGTGTTCTCGTGGTCGAAGCGGCCCATGGCGGTACGCTTGACGGCGGTGGAGTTCGGGTCGTAGGGGTCGATCTCCACCACCCAGCCGTAGCCTTCCTCGGGCTGGGTCGGGTCCCAGTAGTTGTCGGTGGTTTCCTCGCAGGTCAGGTAGGTGCCCCAGGGCGTGGGGCCGCTGGCACAGTTGTTCAGCGTGCCGACCACGGTGGCGCCCACGGCCGCGGCGGCGGGGCCGCCGACGTTGTAGACGGTATTGCCGGTGTAGCGCTTGTTGTAGCGCGAATTGGTGTTGACCGACCACTTGCCGTCGTCGGTGCGGGCGATCTCGATCACCGAGACGCCCACGTTCGACAGGTTGGTGCGGGTGGCGTCGGCGGCCAGGTCGAGCGTGGCGTCGTCGACATTCTCGTGGTTCAGGACCAGCAGGCCGCCCTTGTTGGGGTCCACGCCTTCCAGCGGGTAGAAGTGCATGCCGTCGTGCTGGCCGCCGGCCTGGGTCTCGGTGGCGGGGTAGGCCTGCGGGATGCCGGTATAGCCGAGCGAGCCGATCATGCACTTGTCGCCGGCCGAATACAGCACTTCGGCCACGTAGCCCTTGGGCACGGTCACGGTGTCGGCCATGATCTTGTCGCCCAGCGGCTCGAAATTGACCGAGTAGTCGGGGCCGGTGGGGTCGGTGCCGCCATTGTCGCCGCCATCGCCGTCGCCGGGGGCGGGGCTGTCGTCATCGTCGTCGCTGCTGCTGCCACAGCCGGCCAGCGTGGCGCCAAAGACAGACAGAATCGACAGGCCAAGGCTGTTTCTCAAAATGGTGCGGCGGGCCGGGTTCGCGGCGACGATGTCGTCGAACATCTGCCCGGGGACCGTGACTTCTCCCTGTGCTTCACGGCGGGGAGCGCGCAATTTATCTGTCAAGTAGGACATGTGAACCTCTTGGAATTTTGGTCGGTCGTTAAGCTGCCATCCAGCAAAACGGGCAGAGGTTACGTGGCCTGTATGACGCGGTCATTGCGGGCGCCGGCGCGACGCCGCTGGCGCGTCCGGAAGCTCGATGGCCAATGCGCGCCGGCCGGCCGGAAGCGCCGCCGCCGCGTAGGCAGGCGCCGGCTATCGTGCCACAATGGACTCGACCCGGCCGCGCCGGGCTGGCGATTCTGCGCCCTGGCATGTCGCCACATTCTTGCGGGAGAACAGCCATGTCCAACAGCCATGTCTACAAGCAGATCGAACTGGTGGGGTCGTCCACCACGTCATCCGATGACGCCATTGCGCAGGCCATCGCCCGCGCATCCGAGACCCTGCGCAACCTGGACTGGTTCGAAGTCACGGAAGTGCGTGGCCACATCAAGGATGGCAAGGTGGCCCACTGGCAGGTCGGGCTGAAGATCGGCATGCGGCTCGAATAGCCCATCCGCGCCCTTGCGCATTTCTTGAGCTCGCGTCGCAAGTCATTGCGGCGCCAGCCTTTTTTTCGATTGTCCGAAAACTGTTCAAGGGTTTATCCACATCGCGCGTGGATAAACGGCGCCGCAGGCCCCTGCGCATTCCTTGATCGCGCCTCGCAAGTCATTGTGGCGCAGGCACTTTTTGCGCTTGTCCGAAACCTGTTCAGGGGTTTATCCACATTCGGCGGGGATAAGCCGCCGGCCGCCGCGCGGGATGCGGCGGCCGGCGCGGCGCGTCAGGCGGCCAGCTTGGCCACCCAGGCCAGGTAGCGGTCCAGCCAGCCCTGCAGGAACTTGCGGGTGCCTTCGTTGGTGATGGTGTATTGGTCGTCGATGAGGCCTTCCGTGTACTGCAGGAAGACTTCCGGCGTGGTCAGCACATTGACGCCCTCGGCCGCCAGGATGTTGCGCAGGTGCTGTTGCGCCATGGCCGTGCCCGCCGCGCTGGGCGAGGTGCCCACGATGCCGGCGGTCTTGCCCGTCCACGAGTTCTTGCCCCATGGGCGCGAGCCCCAGTCGATGGCGTTCTTCAGGGCGGCCGGGACGGAGCGGTTGTGCTCGGGCGTCACGAACAGCAGGCCTTCGGCGCGGGCGATCAGGTCCTTCACTTTGGCCGCCTGTGGCGGCATGGACATTTCGTTGTCCTGGTTGTACAGCGGCACGTCGCCGAGACTGGCGTACTCGAACTCGATGGTATCGGGCGCCAGCTTTTCGAGCGCGCGGGCCAGCCGCAGATTGAAGGACGCGGCGCGCAGGCTGCCGACGAATACTGCAATCTTGTAGGTGCTCATGATGCACGTGCTCCACGGGTTGGGGAATGGCCCAGTGTAGACCCGTGACTTGACGCGCTCAACACGCACCATGGCGGTGCGCGGGGGCGGCGCGCTCCCCATCGCGGTGAGCCGCGCGGTGCAGCCGCGGCGGCCGCGCCGCAGGATCCGGCGGCGCCCCGGGGGCGGCCGGGCGGCCGCGAATTGGCACAGGTCTTGCTAGGGTAAATACCGAGGGGCCGGGCGCCGTCCGGACCGGCCCGCGCGCAGCATAGGAGTCCCGCATGTCCGCTCGTTGTCCCGCACCCGTGACGATGCTCGTCACGCGCCAGATTCCCCCCGACCGCTATGGCGATTTCCTGGCCTGGCTGCGCCAGGGCGAGATCCTGGCCGCCGGTTTCCCGGGTTTTCTTGGTTCAGGCGTGCTGCAGCCGCCCGAGGGCGGCGACCAATACCAGATCGTGCTGCGCTTCGACGGCGCCGCCAACCTGGCGCGCTGGGAGAATTCGCTGCCGCGCCGCATGTGGCTGGAGCGCGGCGCCGGCCTGGTGCGGGCCAGCCGCACGCACCGGGTCAGCGGCATGGACAGCTGGTTCGGCCCGCCGCGCAGCGCGCCGCCCCGCTGGAAGCAGGCCGTGAGCATCTGGCTGGCTTATTTCCCCATGCTGCTGCTGTTCAGCACGCTGCTCAACGAACAGCTGAGCGCGATGCCGCTGTTCTGGCGGGTGCTGGTGACCACTGCCTGCATGACGCCGGTGCTGTCGTTCGTCTGCATCCCCCTGATTACCCGCCTGTTGCGCGGCTGGCTGCAGCCCGCCGCCCGCGGTTGACAGTCAACTGACTGACATTCCACTGAACATTGAACGAAAATTGTTTACACTTGCGTCATCGATTTCAATGATGCGCGGCCACGCGGGGCGCGCATCGCCAACACAGGAGATCATTCGATGCGCAAGTTGCTCTACGGCGCGGTGCTGCTGGCCGCCCTGACCGGTGGCGCGGCCCAGGCGGCCGCCGAACCCAAGGCGGTGCTGCAGACGTATTCCGATATCGCGCTGGCCGGCTACGAGGATTCCCTGGCCACCGCCAAGGCCTTGCGCACCGCGATCGACGCGCTGATCGACAAGCCCAGCGCGGCTACCCTGCAGGCCGCGCGCGCCGCCTGGCTGGCCGCTCGCGTGCCGTACCAGCAGACCGAAGCGTTCCGCTTCGGCAACCCCATCGTGGACGACTGGGAAGGCCGGGTCAACGCCTGGCCGCTGGACGAAGGCCTGATCGACTACGTCGACGCCGCCTACGGCACCGAGAGCGACCAGAACGCATTTTATGCGGTCAACATCATTGCGAATTCGAAGATCTCGGTGGGCGGCAAGACCATCGACGCCAGCAAGATCACGCCCGAACTGCTGTCCGAGACGCTGCACGAGGCCGACGGCATCGAGGCCAACGTCGCGACCGGCTACCATGCCATCGAATTCCTGTTGTGGGGCCAGGACCTGAACGGCACCGGCCCCGCGCCGGCCGATCGCCAGGGCACGCCGCAGGAGCGCCATTCCGGCAACCGCCCGCATACCGATTTCGATCCGGCCCAGTGCACCGGCGGCCATTGCGAGCGCCGTGTCGAATACCTGCGCGCGGTGACCGACCTGCTGGTGGCCGACCTGGAAGAGATGGTCGGCAACTGGCAGCAGGACGGCGCGGCCCGCAAGGCGGTCGGGCAGGATCCCAAGGCGGGGCTGGTGGCCATGATGACCGGCCTGGGCAGCCTGTCGTACGGCGAGCTGGCCGGCGAGCGCATGAAACTCGGCCTGATGCTGCACGATCCGGAAGAAGAGCACGACTGCTTCTCGGACAACACGCATAACTCGCACTATTACAACCAGATCGGCATCCGCAACGTGTACCTGGGTTCGTATGAGCGCGTCGACGGCAAGGCCGTTGCCGGCGCCAGCGTGTCGGACCTGGTGAAGGCGCGCGATCCCAAGCTGGACGCCGAGATGCGCGCCAAGCTGGATGCCACGGTGGCCGCCATGCAGGCCATGCGCGATCGCGCCGAGAAAGTCGAGACGTACGACCAGATGATCGCCGGCGGCAATGCCGAGGGCAATGCGGTGGTGCAGAAGGCCATCGACGCCCTGATCGACCAGACCCGCAGCCTGGAGCGCGTCATCGCCGTGCTGGAACTGGGCGAGGTGGCGCTGGAAGGCTCCGATAGCCTGGACAAGCCGGAAGCTGTATTCCAGTGAGCAAGATCGCAGTTGCAGTACTGGCGGCGCTGGCGGCAGCCAGCGCCGCAGCCGCTTCCGGCGGACGCGACGACCTGGACGACAAGGACCGCGCGCGGGTTGCCGAGGTCACCGCGCCGACCCGCGATTTCTCGCGCGCCGAGACGTTCGAGACGTTGCCGGGCGGCGCCACCACGACTCGCAAGCTGATCAACGCGGACATCTTCTCGCACCCGTCCGCCAACCTGACTTTCGAGGGCCGGCAGGAATTCCAGGTCGGCAACGGCCTGTTCCGCAAGGACTGGGTGTCGGCGCCGTCGTCCACCCAGGCCTCGGACGGCCTGGGGCCGCTGTTCAATGCGCGGTCCTGCCAGGCCTGTCACACCAAGGACGGCCGCGGCACGGTGCCGGGCTTCGATCCGATGGAGCGCTCGGACGCGGTGGCGCTGCTGCTGCGGCTGTCGGTGCCGCCGAGCACCGACGAACATCATCGCAAGCTGGCTTCCGGCGAATGGCACTTCGTGCCCGACCCGGTCTATGGGTCGCAGCTGCAGAATTTCGCGGTGGCCGGCTTGCCGGCCGAGGGGCGGCTGGAGATCGACTACGAGCCGATCACCGTGGCGCTCAATGGCGGCGAGACCGCCACGCTGATGAAACCCGCCTATCGCATCGAGGACCCGGGCTACGGGCCGCTGAGCGCCGACCTGCAGATCTCGCCGCGGCTGGCGCCGCCGATGATCGGGCTGGGGCTGCTGGAGGCCGTTCATCCCGCCGATATCCTGGCCAATGCCGCGGCCGACCATGGCGACGGCATCAGCGGCCGGCCCAACTGGGTGCGCGATGCGCGTACCGGCAAGATGGAGCTGGGGCGCTTCAACTGGAAGGCCAGCCAGCCCACGGTGGAACAGCAGAGCGCGGTGGCGTTCTCCAATGACATGGGCCTGTCCACGCCGATGTTCCCCAGCCACTATGGGGAATGCACCGCCGCGCAGGCCGCCTGCTTCGACATGCCGCACGGCGCGCAGCCACGGCTGGGCGAACACGAGGTGCCCGGCGAGCTGATGGACTTCGTCACCACCTATTCGGTCAACCTGGCCGTGCCGCAGCGCCGCGATGTCGACGACGCGCGCGTGCTGGCGGGCAAGAAGCTGTTCTACCAGGCCAATTGCGTGGCCTGCCACGTGCCCAAGTACGTGACGCGGCGCGACGCCGAACGCCCGGAGCATCGCTTCCAGCTCATCTGGCCCTATACCGATTTGCTGTTGCACGATATGGGCGAAGGCCTGGCCGACGGGGTATCCGAAGGCAAGGCCGGCGGCAGCGAATGGCGCACTCCGCCGCTGTGGGGCATTGGCCTGACGCGCACCGTCAATCCGAACGCCACCTGGCTGCACGATGGCCGGGCGCGCACCTTGCTCGAGGCGATCCTGTGGCATGGCGGCGAGGCCCAGGCGGCCCGCGACCGCGTGGTCGCGATGACCCCGCAGGAGCGCGCCGACCTGATCCGTTTCCTGGAGTCGCTGTGAGCGGCGCAAGGAGTGAGAGCATGCTGAAGTACAAGAAGTGGCTGGCGGGCGCCTGCCTGGCCGTGGCCGGCGCGCCGGCCGTGGCGGCGGTGCCGGCCGACCTGGGGGCGCGGCTGGCCGACGGCTATGCGCGTCCCGCCGTGGCCGCGCTGGCCGAACGCGCGCATGGCCTGGCAGACGCGCTGGCGGCCTGGTGCCAGAGTCCGCAAGCCGCCCGGGCCGAGCCGGTGCGCCAGGCCTTCCGCGATACGGTGCTGGCCTGGTCGGGCGTGGAGTTCCTGCGCTTCGGCCCGCTGGTGCAGGGCAATCGTTATGAGCGCCTGGCATTCTGGCCGGACACGCGCGGCGTGATGCAGCGCCAAGTGCGCGCCCTGCTGGCCGAAGCCGATCCGCAGGCGCTGGCGCCGGGCGCGCTGGCCGCGCGCAGCGTGGCGCTGCAAGGCCTGCCGGCGCTGGAGTACGTGCTGTACGGCGAGCCCGGGCTGCTGGAGCGGGGCGGCCAGGCCGAGGCCGGCTATGCCTGCCGCTACGCCGTGGCGGTGGCGGCCAATGTCGCCGCCGTGTCCGACGAGCTGAAGCAGGCCTGGAGCCCGCAGGGCGACTACGGCCGCCAGTTCACGGCGCCGGCGCCCGCCAACGATCTGTACCGCGACCAGCAGGAAGTCGCGGCCGAGGCCGTCAAGGCCTTGTCGACGGGGCTGCAATTCGCCCGCGACGTCAAGCTGGCGCCGGTGCTGGGCGATTCGGCCGAGGCCGCGCGCTTCAAGCGCGCCGCGCTGTGGCGCAGCGACCTCAGCCTGCCGGCGCTGGCGGCCAGCGTGCGCGGCATGCGCGCTTTCTACGACGCGGGCGGCTACCGCTACCCGGACGGCGAGGCCTGGATCGACCAGGCCGTGCGCGGCGAACTGGACCGCGCCGCCGCCGCGCTCGCAGCCGTCGATGCGCCGCTCGAGCAGGCGGTCGCCCAACCCGCCAGTTGGCAGCGCCTGGCGCTGGCGGGCATGATCCTGAAAAACGCCAAGGACATCGTCGACCAGAACCTGGCGCCGGCGCTGGGCGTCATGATCGGATTCAATGCGCTCGATGGAGATTGACCGCCGCCGCTTCCTCGCCCTGGCCGCCGCGGCCGGACTGGCGCCCGCCACGCTGCGGGCCGCCGCCGACGCGCCGCTCTACCTGGCGGCGCGGCGCGCCGGCGGGCGCTATGAGGCCGTGGTGCTGGACACGCAAGGGCGCGACCGGCAGGTCGTGCCCATGCCCGCGCGCGGCCACAGTTTCGCGCTGGACCCGGCGCGCGGCCGCGCCGTGGTGTTCGGCCGCCAGCCGGGTTTCTTCGCGGTCGCGTTCCGCATCGACGGCGCGCAGCCGCCGGTGGCGCTGCAGGCCGCCGAAGGGCGCCATTTCTTCGGCCACGGCGTCTTCCTGCCCGACGGCCGGCGCATGCTGGCGACCGAGAACGACTACGAGGCGGGCCATGGCGTGCTGGGCGTCTACGATGCCTCCGAAGGCGGCGGCTACCGGCGCATCGGCGAATTCGCGACCGCGGGCATCGGTCCGCACGAAGTGGTGCTCATGCCCGACGGCAAGACGCTCTGCGTGGCCAATGGCGGCATCCTGACGCATCCGGACTACGGCAAGCTGGAACTGAACCTCGACACCATGCGGCCGTCGCTGGCCTACCTGGATGCGGCCGACGGACGCCTGCTCGAACAGGTCGAGCTGCCGCCGCAGTACCACCGCTTGTCGATCCGCCACCTGGCGCTGGCGGCCGATGGCGCGGTCTGGTTCGGCTGCCAGCACACCGGTCCGGCGGGCGAGCGCCCGCCACTGGTGGGGCGCCACCGGCGCGGCCGCCAGCCGGAACTGTACGCGGGCCCCGACGACGTGCTGCGCGGGTTCCGCAATTACGTCGGCTCGGTGGCGGCCGACCCCACCGGCGGCGTGATCGCCACCAGCAGCCCGGTCGGCGGACAGGTGGCCTACTGGGACACCGCCAGCGGCCGCTGCCTGGGCCTGACGCGGCTGTCCGACGGTTGCGGCGTGGCGCCGTTGGCGCCCGACCGCTTCCTGGTCAGCAGCGGCCTGGGCGCGATGGTGCGCGCCGGCCCCGGACTGGCGCCGCAGCCGGTGCTGGCGCCCGCGGCCGGGCTTTCCTGGGACAACCACTTCCGCAGACTGTAAGGCCAGCCGCTGGCGGCGCCATGCGCATCTGATACAGTCTCTGGCTGTTCAAACACGCGCGCGGCCGCTTCGCGCGCGCCGCATCATGGGAGCACGCATGAACGAATATCTGACAAGCCTGGAAACGCTGATGCCGCGCCTGGCCGACGGGGCCATCAATATCGTCATGGCCCTGGTGATACTGATCATCGGCTGGTGGATATCGTCGCTGCTGGGCCGCTGGGTGCGCCGCGCCGCGCAACGCTCGCCGCGCATCGATCCCACCATCGTGCCCATGTTCTACAGCGTGGTGGTGTGGGCCGTGCGCATTTTCACCGTGATCGCCGTGCTGGCGCGCTTCGGCGTACAGACCGCCAGCCTGATCGCGGTGCTGGGCGCCGCCGGCCTGGCGGTCGGCCTGGCGCTGCAGAACACCCTGCAGAACATCGCGGCCGGCATCATGCTGCTGATCCTGCGGCCGCTGCGCGCCGGCGAGTACGTGGCCCTCAGCACCGGCACCGAGGGCACGGTCGAAGAGGTCGGGCTGTTCCTGTGCCGGCTGGTGCAGGTCGACGGCATCCATGTCTCGCTGCCCAACAGCGTGGTGTGGAACGCCACCATCACCAACTACAGCCGCAACGTGACGCGCCGCCTCGACATCCCCGTCACGGTCCATTATGGCGACGACCTGAACGTGGCGCTGGACCGCCTGGCCGCGCTGGTGGCCGATCACCCCATGGTGCAGAAGGACCCGGCGCCGCTGATCAAGGTCAGCGAGTACAAGGACAACGGCACCGTGATCAACGTGCGGGTGTGGTGCGCGTCCGCCCAATACTGGGACCTGCGCTGGGACCTGTTCCATCAGATCCGCCAGACCCTCGGCTCGGCGGGCTTCAAGCCGCCCATCCCCGTGCGCGAGATCCAGGGGCCCAAGGAGGGCGGCGCGGCGGCCGCCTGATCAGCCGCGCAGCGCCAGCCGCGCCAGTTCGGCGTGGATCCAGCCGGCGATCTCGCGCTGGCGCGGCGCCGGCATGCGGTCGATGATCGCCGTGACGCTGATCGCCAGGATCGGCGCGCCCTGCGGGTCGAGCAGGGCGCAGCCCACCCCGAGCGCGCCGCGCACCGCGTGGTTGCCCACCACCGCATAGCCGCGCGCGCGCGTGTTCTCGATCAGCCGCCGCATTTCATGCGGCGTCATGCCGCCGTATTCGTCCAGGTAGCCGGAATTGCGCTCGACAATGCCATGGGCCACGTGGTCGGGCAGGGCTGCCAGCAGCGCCATGCCGCCCGAGCCCACCCCCAACGGCTGGCGCTTGCCGGCGTAGGTGGCCAGTATCTGCACCGGATAGCCGCCGATCTCGCGATGCAGGCTGACCGATTCGTCGCCTTCGCGCACCACCAGGAATACCGCGTCGCCGGTGCGCTCGGCCAGCCGCCGCAGGATCGGCAGGGTCTGGCTGACGCGCGGGTCGGGCGTGGAAGGGTCGGTACAGGTGGCCCACTGGGCGCGGTATTTCTTGGTGCCCGGCACCGGCAGCACCAAGCCGGCATCCAGCAGGGCCGCCAGCAGGCGGTAGATGGTGGGCCGCTGGATGGCGGTCAACCGCGCGATGTCGGTCACGCTCAGCCCGGCCGCGCCATGGTCGCGCAACGTGGCCAGCACCGCCAGCCCGCGGCGCAGGGTGCGCGGACCGGCGGAATGCTCTGAACTCGGCATGCAATCCTCTGGTAACAACCTGTCGTATATGCGTAGGACTAGGACTATAGGGAAACCCACTGTCCGTGGCGTGGACTCTACCTTGCCCAAGCGGCCGTGGCTAGTGGAAAATCGGGCCCTCTACGTCCGTAGCGTCCGCTCTACGGACGAGTCACAGGAGACACCTACATGACCAAAGGTCAGAAACCCCGCTTCCTTCGCCACGCCGCCACGCTGCTGGCCAGCGCCCTGGGCGCGCTCACCGTGGGCGCCAGCGCCCATGCCGCCTACCCCGACAAGCCCGTCCACATCGTGGTCGGCTTTTCCGCCGGCGGCACCACCGACGTGATCGCGCGCATCATGGCCAAGGAACTCACCCAGGAGCTGGGCCAGTCGTTCGTGGTCGAGAACAAGCCGGGCGCCGGCAGCAACATCGCCACCGACTACGTGGCGCGCGCCAAACCGGACGGCTACACGCTGCTGTTCGTCGCGGTCACCAGCGCCATCAACCAGACGCTCTACAAGAACGTGTCCTTCGACCTGACCAAGGACTTCACCCCGGTGGCGCTGGGCGCCAAGGTGCCGAACATCCTGGTGGTCAACCCGAAGGTGCCGGTCAAGTCGGTGCAGGAACTGGTCGACTACGCCAAGGCCAACCCCGGCAAGCTGGCGTTCGCCTCGTCGGGCAGCGGCACCTCCATCCACATGGCGGGCGAGCTCTTCAAGATGCGCGCCGGCCTGGACGTCCTGCACGTCCCGTACAAGGGCAGCGCCCCGGCCGTCACCGACCTGATCGGCGGCCAGGTGCAGTTCATGTTCGACAACATGCCGTCCTCGTGGCCGCACGTGCAGGGCGGCAAGCTGAAGGCGCTGGCCGTCACCACCGCCAAGCGCTCGCCCACCGCCCCGGACCTGCCCACCATGCAGGAATCCGGCTTCGACAAGTTCGACGTGTCGTCGTGGTTCGGCCTGATCGCACCGGCCGGCACGCCGCCCGAAGTGATCGAGAAACTGAACGCCGCCATGGTCAAGGCGCAGGACAATCCCGAAGTGCAGAAGGCCTTCGCGGGCCTGGGCGCCGTGGGCGAGAAGACCACGCCGGCCGAATTCGGCGCTTTCATCAAGTCGGAAGTCGAAAACTGGGCTCCCGTGGTCAAGGCCTCGGGCGCGCGCGTAGACTGAGCTTTGGCGCGCGCCGGCCGGGCCGGCGCCGCCATCGACCAAAGGCGGGCCGACGGCCCGCCTTATTTTTTGCGCAGCATGGCCGTGCACACGCCGCGCAGCATGTCCACCTCGTCGCGGCTCAGGTCGCAGCGGCTGAAAAGGTGCCGCATGCGCGGCATCAGCTTCTTGGGGTGGGCCGGGTCGAGGAACTGCACGTGGACCAGCGCCTCTTCCCAGTGCGCCAGGAAGGCCTGCACGGCCTGTCCGGTGGCGGGCGCCGCGCCCGGGTCGGGCTCGTGCGCCGCCGAGGCCGGCAGCAGCGCAGCGCCCGCGCCGGCCAGCAGGGCGTAGCGCATCTCCCAGGCGGCCAGCTGCAGGGCCTGCGCGACGTTCAGCGAGCTGTACTCGGGGTTGGCCGGGATGTGGCAGATGCGGTGGCACAGGGCGATCTGCGCGTTGGTGAGGCCGGACCGTTCCCTGCCCAGCACCACCGCGGCGCGCGCCTGGCCGTCGGCCGACAGGTGGTCCCGGGCCAGTTCGGCGGCCTGGCGGATGTCGCAGGGCGGCGGGCCCAGGTCGCGCACCCGGGCCGTCAGGGCGAACGCCAGGGTGACCGGCGCCAGGGCTTCTTCGAGGGTGGCGCAGACCCGGGCGCGCTCGAGCACGTCCACGGCGCCGCTGGCCAGCGCCAGGGCTTCGGGCTGCGACGCGATGTCCGGCTGGCGCGGCTCGACCAGGATCAGGTCGGCAAAGCCCATGGTCTTGATGGCGCGCGCCGCCGAACCCACGTTTCCGGGGTGGCTGGGCTGCACCATGATGAACTGAACACGTGAAAATGCTTGAGTCATTTAAAATGCCAAGTTTGGCTCAGCGCCTTCCTGGTTTTTGGGGTCGTTGCCGCGGTTTTCCGGCAAGGCCGCCCGGGTGGCAGCCCTCACCGCATTCGTACGGAATTTTATGCACCCGATGCTCAATACCGCCATCAAGGCGGCCCGGCGTGCCGGCACCATCATCAATCGTGCCAGCCTCGATTTGGAACGCCTCAGCGTGGCTCGCAAGGGGCCGCGCGATTATGTCACGGAAGTCGACCGCGCTTCCGAGGCCTCCATCGTCGAGACCCTGCAGGCCGCCTATCCCGACCACGCGGTCCTGGGCGAGGAATTCGGCCTGCAAGGCCCGGAACAGGCCGAGTTCCAGTGGATCATCGATCCGCTCGACGGCACCACCAATTTCATCCACGGGCTGCCCAACTATGCCGTGTCCATCGCGCTGACGCAGCGCGGCCAGGTCACGCAGGCGGTGGTCTACGATCCCTCGCGCAACGAGCTGTTCACCGCCAGCCGCGGCAGCGGCACCTTCCTGAACGACCGCCGCGTGCGCGTCTCGGGCCGCACCCGCTACAGCGAGGCGCTGCTGGGGGCGCACTGGCCCAAGTCGGGCGACATCGACGCCGGGGGCGGGCGTTTCCGCCAGATGTCCGAAGGCAGCACCGGCGTGCGCCGCCTCGGGTCCACCGTGCTGGACCTGGCCTACGTGGCCGCCGGCCGCCTGGACGGCTTCTGCGGCGTCAAGCTCAAGGCCTGGGACCTCGCCGCCGGCAGCCTGCTGGTGCAAGAGGCCGGCGGCCTGGTGGCCGACTTCGACGGCGAGCAGGGCTGGATGGATTCCGGCAACGTGCTGGCCGGCAGCCCCAAGATCTTCGCCCAGATGCTGGCCGCGCTGCAGCCCAAGCAGGGCTGATCCCACGCGACGGGCGCCCGGCGCCCGCGCCGCCGCCGCAGCGGTCGCAGGCGCCTGGCGCCCGTAGGTGTCTGACACCCCGCGCGGCAGCCGCCGCCGGCCACGGGCGTGTCGTTGGGGTGTCAGACACCTATTCAGCAGCCCGCGTGCGGGTGTCTGCCCCCTGTGCCGGCAGCTTGCCCCGACACTGGCGCGGCCCCCGCGAAACAGCATGTTTCCCGGCGCATCCGCAGCCATCTCGCCGGCAAGTGAGGCGATTTCCAGGTACGATTGGCGGTTCCGCAACTTCTGGAGCACTTGATGGAGTGGCTGCTTGACCCCGCCGCGTGGGTCGGCCTGCTTACCCTGGTCGTCCTTGAAATCGTCCTCGGGATCGACAACCTCATCTTCATCGCCATCCTGGCCGACAAGCTGCCCCCCGCGCAGCGCGACCGCGCGCGTATCGTGGGCCTGTCCCTGGCCCTCCTGATGCGGCTGGGCCTGCTGTCGGTGATGTCCTGGCTGGTCACCCTGACCGCTCCCTTGTTCTCCATCGGCCCCATGTCGTTCTCGGGCCGCGACCTGATCCTCCTGGCGGGCGGCCTGTTCCTGCTCTTCAAGGGCACGCTCGAACTGCACGAGCGGCTCGAGGGCAGCCAGAGCGGCCACGCCTCGGGCCCGCGCGTCTACGCCAGCTTCTGGGTCATCGTGACGCAGATCGTCGTGCTCGACGCGGTGTTCTCGCTGGACTCGGTCATCACCGCCGTGGGCATGGTCGATCACCTGGCCATCATGATGATCGCGGTCACCGTCGCCATCGGCATCATGCTGCTGGCGTCCAAGCCGCTCACCCGCTTCGTCAACGCCCACCCCACCGTGGTGGTGCTGTGCCTGGGCTTCCTGCTCATGATCGGCTTCTCGCTGCTGGCCGAGAGCTTCGGCTTCAAGGTGCCCAAGGGCTACCTGTACGCCGCCATCGGCTTCTCGGTCGCCATCGAGGCCCTGAACCAGGTGGCGCGCCGCAACCTGCTGCGCCTGGACGCCTCGCGCCCCATGCGCGAGCGCACCGCCAGCGCCGTGCTGCGCATGCTGGGCAAGCGCCCGCCCGACGGCGAGGAGACGGTGGTGGCCAATGCCGCCGTGCCCGCCGTGCCGGCCTTCGGCGTGGAAGAGCGCAACATGGTCAGCGGCGTGCTGACCCTGGCCGAACGCTCCATCCGGTCCATCATGACGCCGCGCACCGAGGTGTCGTGGGTCAACATCGACGACGACGCGCAGACCATCCAGCGGCAGATCACCGAGGCCCCGCACAGCTTTTTCCCGGTGTGCCGCGGCTCGCTGGACGAAGTGATCGGCATCGGCCGCGCCAAGGACCTGGTGGCCGACCTGATCACCGACGGCCGGGTGCGCCGCAACCGCCTGCGCGACCCCATCATCGTGCACGAGTCGATCGGCATCCTGCGCCTGATGGACACGCTCAAGCGGTCGCGCGGCCAACTGGTGCTGGTGGCCGACGAATTCGGCGCCATCGAAGGCCTGGTGACGCCCATCGACGTGTTCGAGGCCATCGCCGGCGAATTCCCCGACGAGGATGAACTGCCCGACATCACCGCGGTCGAAGACGATGTCTGGAAGATCGACGGCGCGGCCGACCTGCACCACGTCGAGCAGGTCCTGGAAACCGAAGGGCTCATCGACGACTCGCAGGATTACTCCACCCTGGCGGGCTACCTGCTGGCGCGCTTCGGGCACCTGCCCCAGCCGGGCGACAGCTGCGAGTACGACGGGCCGCACCACCGCTTCCGCTTCGAAGTGCTGGAACTGGACGGCCGGCGCATCGCCTCGGTACGGGTCGAGCGCCTGCCGCTCGACCCCTCCGAAGGCGCCGCCGCCGACGACAGCCAATAACCCTTTCACCTGCCACGCACCGTGACCGACAGCACCATCTACCTGATCAAAGCATTCTTCCTCGGCATCATCGAAGGCCTGACCGAGTTCATTCCGGTCTCCAGCACCGGGCACCTGATCCTGTTCGGCAACTGGATCGACTTCGCCTCCAGCTCGGGCAAGGTGTTCGAGGTGGTGATCCAGTTCGGCTCGATCCTGGCGGTGATGTGGATCTTCCGCGCGCGGCTGTGGCAGCTCATCCACGGCACGCTCACCGGCGTGCCCGCCGAAGTGGCCTTCACGCGCAACCTGCTGCTGGCCTTCCTGCCGGCGGCGGTGATCGGCGCGATCTTCATCAAGACCATCAAGCAGGTGTTCTATCACCCGGGCGTGGTGGCCGTGACGCTGGTGCTGGGCGGGCTGATCATGCTATGGGTGGAGCGCCGCACGCACCATACGCCGGGCGACGCGCCGGGCGCGGCCGACGACACCGCATCCGACGAGCGCGCCTCCGCCCACACGCTGGAGCAGATCACCTGGAAGCAGGCGCTGGGCGTGGGCGTGGCGCAATGCGTGGCGATGATCCCGGGCACCTCGCGGTCCGGCGCCACCATCATCGGCGGCATGATCGCCGGCATCCAGCGCAAGACGGCCACCGAGTTCTCGTTCTTCCTGGCCATGCCGACCATGCTGGGCGCGGCCACGTACGACATGTACCGCAACATCGACCTGCTCAGCCGCCAGGATATCTCCGGCATCGCCGTCGGCTTCGTGGCCGCGTTCCTCAGCGCCCTGGTGGTGGTGCGGGCCGTGCTGCGCTTCGTGGCCAACCACACGTACCGGGGCTTCGCCTGGTACCGCATCGCGCTCGGCATCGTGGTGGCCATCTGGCTGGCGACGCATTGAGCCGGCGTCCGTGGCGCAAAAAAAACCGGGCCGTGGCCCGGTTTTTTTTGCGCTGCGAGGTGTCAGGCGGTGTCGAGGTCGTACAGCTCGAGGCCGTCGCGGTCGATGACCAGCCAGCCGCCGCGCGGCGGGTCGGCGTGGTCGCAGTCCCAATCGGGCAGCACCCAGCGCTCGCGCCGGCGGCCGTCCACTTGCAGCACGTGGCGTCCGGGCCGGTGCGTATGGCCGTGCACGATGATGTCGACGTCGGCCGCGCGGAAGGCGTCTTCGATTGCCTGCGCATTGACGTCCATGATCTCGGCGGACTTCATCTGGTTGGCCGCCTGGCTCTCGCCGCGCGCCTGCTGGGCCAGCGCCAGGCGTTCCGGGACGCTCTTGGCCAGGAACTGTTCCTGCCATTGCGGGTTGCGCACCATGGCGCGGAACTGCTGGTAGGCGGCGTCGTCGATGCAGTATTCGTCGCCGTGGGTCAGCAGCACGCGGCCGTAGTCGGTTTCCAGCAGCGCGGGTTCGGGCAGCAAGCGGGCGTTCAGGGCATCGGCCAGGCCGGCGCCCATGAGGAAGTCGCGGTTGCCGCGTCCCAGCCAGACCGGGATGCGCGCCGCCGTGCGCTGCAGGCCCTGCAGCACGGCCGCCAGCCAGGGCGGGGCGGCGCCGATCACGTCGTCGCCGATCCAGGCGTCGAAGATATCGCCCGGCAGAAGCAGGGCGGCGGCCTCGCCGGCCGCCGCTTCCAGCAAGCCCAGGAACGCTTCCCCGGTGGCCGGCGCGGCCGGCCCCAGGTGCATGTCCGAGGCCAGCCAGACCGGGCCCTGCAGCACGATCTTATTCAAGGACCAGGGCCTTCTCGATGACCACGTCCTCGACCGGCACGTTCTGGTGGAACCCGCTGTTGCCGGTCTTGACGCCCTTGATCTTGTCGACCACCTCGGTGCCCTCGGTGACCTTGCCGAACACGGCATAGCCCCAGCCGTTCGGCGTGGGCGCGGTGAAATTCAGGAAATCGTTGTCGGCCACGTTGATGAAGAACTGGGCGGTGGCCGAGTGCGGGTCGCTGGTGCGGGCCATGGCCAGGGTGTACTTGTCGTTCTTCAGGCCGTTGTTGGCCTCGTTCTCGATGGGGGCCTGGGTGGGCTTCTGCTTCAGGCCGGGCTCGAAGCCGCCGCCCTGGATCATGAAGCCGTCGATCACGCGATGGAAGACGGTGCCGTCATAGAAGCCGCTCTTGACGTAGCCGAGGAAGTTCTCCACGGTCTTGGGCGCCTTTTCCGCATCCAGGGTGATGACGATCTCGCCCTGGTTGGTTTGCAGTTTGACGCGGGGTTGGGTGCTCATGGGTTTCGTGCCTTCTGAGGTGGTGGAGGTGGGTTGGTCGGCCGGCTGGGCGCCGGCGCTCGCCGGCGCCACGGCGGCCAGCGCGAACGTGCACGCCATCAGGCGCAGCAGATGAAGCGGAGAGTAGCGCGAAATCATGGATGTTGGCTTTCCTTCAGCAGTTTCTCGATTTCGCGTGCCTTGGCATCCATGCCGGGCACGCCCTCGTTCGCAGCCTTGCGATAGGTGCGCAGCGCCATCATGAGCTGGATATCGGCCATGTTGGCGCGTGCCGCCGGGTAGTCCGGGTTGGCGCGCAGCGCCATCTGCAAAGCGTCGTGCGCCCGGTCCAGGTCGCCCTGCTGCGCATGCAGCGCGGCCAGGTTGTTCCAGGGCTCGGGCAATTCGGGGAAGCGCACGGTCATCTCGGTGTACAGGTCGATCGCCTCGGCCGTGCGGCCCAGCGCGGCGAGCGCCCGCGCGTGCTGGAACATCAGCTGCACGTCGGTGCCGCGCTGCCCCTGGGTTTCGGCAATGCGTTTCTCGATCAGTTCCAGGGCTTCCTGGTTGCGCCCGCTGTTGAGCAGGCGCTCGATGTGGTCGGTGATCTGGGAAGGGGGCGGATCCAGGCGGGTATCGACGCCGGGCTTGAGCGCCTCGAGCAGGTTCGCCAGGGCTTTCCAGCCGCCTTCGGGCGGCGGCGGGTCGAGCTTGGTGCGGGTGTCGATGCCGGTATCGGGCAGGGTGCCGCCGCCGCCCATGGCCTGGGCCATGGCGCCGCCGGCCGGCAGGGCGGCCAGCGCCAATATCAGCAGTGTGACACGGGTGAGCCGGTTGATCATTGCGAGGGCATCCGTTAAAAAATCGGCCGGCCGCGCTCGGCGCGACGAGGCCGCTTGCTATACTTGACGACCGCCATTTTAGCCCCGGTTGTGTTTGCGGCTCATCGGCCCGATGTCGCGGGCTTGATGCAACCCCGCCGCCGCGGCCCATGTGTTGCGTTCCATGGCCGCGGCGTCCGACCGGGCCGGGCGCCGAAGCGGCCGCCGGGTCGGCACGCGGGCCGCCCTGCGGCACTTTCTCACGGAACATCTCAAGGCCAGCCATAGCGCCATGCTGCACATCTACAACACGTTGTCGCGTACCAAAGAACCCTTCGAGCCGGCCCGGCCCGGCCAGGTGCGCATGTACGTGTGCGGCATGACCGTCTACGACTACTGCCACCTGGGCCATGCCCGCATGCTGGTGGCGTTCGACGTGGTGCAGCGCTGGCTGCGCGCCAGCGGCCTGGCGGTCGACTACGTGCGCAACATCACCGACATCGACGACAAGATCATCCGCCGCGCGGTCGAGACCAACCGCCGCATCGGCGAGGTCACCGAATACTACATCGCCGCCATGCACGCCGACGAACGCGCGCTGGGGGTGCAGCCGCCCGACCGCGAGCCGCGCGCCACGCAGTACGTGGGCGACATGCTCGACATCATCGGCCGCCTCGAACAGAACGGCCTGGCCTACCGGGCCGAGGACGGCGACGTCAACTACGCGGTGCGCGGGTTCGCCGGCTACGGCAAGCTGTCGGGCAAGGCGCTCGACGACCTGCGGGCCGGCGAACGCGTCGCGGTCGGCTCGGGCAAGCGCGACCCGCTCGATTTCGTGCTCTGGAAGGCCGCCAAGCCCGACGAGCCCGCCGACACCAAGTGGGAATCCCCCTACGGCCTGGGCCGGCCGGGCTGGCACATCGAGTGCTCGGCCATGAGCCGCACGCTGCTGGGCCTGCCGCTGGATATCCACGGCGGCGGCCCCGACCTGAAATTCCCGCACCACGAAAACGAGATCGCCCAGACCGAGGGCGCGTTCGGCGGCACGCTGGCCAACATCTGGATGCACTGCGGCCCGCTGATGGTCGACGCCGACAAGATGTCCAAGTCGCTGGGCAATTTCCGCACCATCCGCCAGACCATCGCGCAGGGCGAAGCGCCCGACGGCCAGGCCGAATACACGGTCAATCCGCGCGAAGCCGAGATGCTGCGCTTCTTCATCGTGCGCAACCACTACCGCAGCCCGCAGAACTACACGCCCGACAACCTGGTCGACGCACAGAACGCGCTCGACCGCCTCTACCAGGCGCTGCAGAACGTTCCCGCCGACGGCGGCGCGGTCGACTGGACCGAACCCCAGGCCCAGGCCTTCAAGGCCGCCATGGACGACGACTTCAACACCTCGGGCGCGGTGGCCGCGCTGTTCGAACTGGCCTCCGAGGCCAACCGTACCCGCAGCGCGCGCAGCGCCGGCCAGCTCAAGGCGCTGGGCGGGGTGCTGGGGCTGTTGCAGCAGGACCCGGCCCGCTATTTCCAGTGCGCCACCCGCTATTCGGCGGCCGGACTGGCGCAGGCCGGCGCGGCGGCGCCCGCGCTCGACACCGCCCAGATCGAAGCCCTCATCGCCGCGCGCGCGGCCGCCAAGCAGGCGCGCGACTACGCCGAGGCCGACCGCATCCGCGCCCGGTTGCGCGAGGCCGGCATCGAGCTCGACGACAAGCCGGGCGGCCAGACGCAATGGCGCCGCGCCTGAGGAAGCCGCGACCATGCCCGCCGTCGACTCCGCCGTCGCCAAGCCCCACTATTGGGAAGAAGCCGTCGCCCACCTGATGCGGCGCGACCGCATCCTCAAGAAGCTCATCCCCCAGCATGCCGAAGCCTGGCTCACCTCGCGCGGCACGCCGTTCGTCACCCTGGCGCAGGCCATCGTCGGCCAGCAGATCTCCGCCAAGGCCGCCGACGCGCTGTGGCTGCGCTTCACCGAGACGGTCGGCCGGCGGCCCACGCCCGCGGCCGTGCTCGAGGCCGGCACCGCCGCGCTGCGCCAGGCGGGCCTGTCGCAGCGCAAGGCCGAGTACGTGCAGGACCTGGCCCTGCATTTCGGCGAACGCCGCGTACGGCCGGAAAAATGGGCGGTCATGGACGACGAGAGCGTCGTGTCCGAATTGCTGGCTATCCGCGGCATCGGCCGCTGGACGGCCGAGATGTTCCTGATATTCAATCTGCAGCGGCCGGACGTCCTGCCGCTGGACGACCTGGGGTTGCTCAAGGCAATCTCGTTACACTACTTCAGCGGAGAGCCTGTCTCGCGCTTCGAGGCCCGCGAGGTCTCGTCGGCATGGCAGCCCTGGCGTACCGTGGCGACCTGGTATTTGTGGCGCAGTCTGGAATCCAAGCCGGTTCTGAACTGATCGCCGGGTGCCCAACAACGGAACCAACCTTCATGCGCAATACATTCCTGGAATTCGAACAACCGCTCGCCGAGCTTGAAAACAAGATCGAGCAGCTGCGCTATGTACAGGCCGACTCTGCGGTGGACATCTCCGACGAGATCAGCCGCCTGCAGCAGAAGAGCCAGACCCTGGCCAAGGAAATCTACGGCAAGCTCACCCCCTGGCAGACCGCCCTGGTGGCGCGCCACCCGCAGCGGCCCTACACGCTCGACTACGTGCGCGAGATGTTCACCGACTTCCACGAGCTGCACGGCGACCGCATGTACGCCGACGACCAGTCCATCGTGGGCGGCCTGGCGCGCTTCAACGGCGCGTCGTGCATGGTCATCGGCCACCAGAAGGGGCGCGACACCAAGGAGCGCGCCGCGCGCAACTTCGGCATGCCGCGTCCCGAAGGCTACCGCAAGGCCCTGCGCCTGATGCGCCTGGCCGAGAAATTCAACCTGCCGGTCTTCACCTTCGTCGACACCCCGGGCGCCTATCCCGGCGTCGGCGCCGAGGAACGCGGCCAGTCGGAAGCCATCGGCCACAACCTCTACGCCATGGCCGAGCTCAAGGTGCCCATCATCTCCACCATCATCGGCGAGGGCGGCTCGGGCGGGGCGCTGGCCATCGCCGTCGGCAATGCCGTGCTGATGCTGCAGTACGCCACGTATTCGGTGATTTCGCCCGAAGGCTGCGCGTCGATCCTCTGGCGCAGCGCCGACAAGGCCGCCGACGCGGCCGAGGCGCTGGCCATCACCGCGCCGCGCCTGAAAGACCTGGGCCTGATCGACCGCGTCGTCAACGAGCCGGTCGGCGGCGCGCACCGCGACCCGCGCGTCATGGCGCGCCTGCTGCGCCGCGCCCTGGGCGACGCGCTGCGCCAGTTCCGCGGCATGACCCCGGACCAGCTCATCGAGCAGCGCATGCAGCGCCTGCTGTCCTACGGCAAGTTCCAGGAAGTGCGCGCCTGACGCGGCGGCCGGGCCGCGCGCCCGGCTCCGCGGCGCCGCGTTCCTTGCGTCCGCCATGACCCGCGCCGAACCGCCGCCGTCTTCCGCCGTCGCGGCGGGCGCTCCGCCATCCGGCGGGTTTCCCGCGGCCGGACTGTCCGCCGCCTTGCGCGCCGCCCTGGCCGGGGACGCCGGCGCCCGCGTGGCGGTGGCGGTCAGCGGGGGCGCCGATTCGGCCATGCTGGCCGCCCACGCCGCGCCTCTGGCGCGCGAGCTCGGCATCGAACTGCTGCTGTTCCATGTGCACCACGGCCTGCAGGCCGCCGCCGACGGCTGGGCCGACCACGTGCAGGCGCTGGGCCGCATCCTGGGCGTGCCCGTGCATACCGCGCAGGCGCGGGTCGAGACCGCCAGCGGCCTGGGCATCGAGGCCGCCGCCCGCGATGCCCGCTACGCCGCGCTGGCGGAGCTGGCCGCCCGGCATGGCGTCGGCTGCATCCTGCTGGCCCACCACCAGGGCGACCAGGCCGAGACCGTGCTGCTGCGCCTGCTGCGCGGCACGGGGCTGGAAGGCATGGCCGCCATGGCCCCGCGCATGCCGCGCGACGGCATCGTCTACCTGCGTCCCTGGCTGGCCCAGGAGCGCGCCGCCATCCTGGCCGCCGCCGCGGCATTCGCCGCCCGGCACGACTGGCGGCCGGTGCAGGACCCCACCAACGCCGATCCGCGCTACACGCGCGCCGCCGTGCGTGAATTGCTGGCGCCCGTGCTCGACGCGCGCTGGCCGGGCTGGCGCGCGCGGCTGGCCAGCCATGCGCGCCACATGAGCGAAGCCGCCAGCATCCTGGACGAGGTGGCGCGCGCCGACCTGGCCGCGCTGGAGCCGTCCGCCGACCTGCGCAGTTTTGCGCTGGCCCCCTGGCGGGCGCTGCCGCCGGCCCGGCAGGCCCACGTGCTGCGCCACTGGCTGCGCAGCCAGGGCGCCGCCATGCCCACCGAAGCCCGCCTGGCAGACCTGCTGCGCCAGCTGCGGCAACTGCACAGCCTGGGCCACGACCGCCAGATGCGCGTGGTCCACGCCCGCCACGTGGTGCGCTGCGAGCGGGGCAGGGTGTGGCTGGAGCCGCGCGACCCGGCGTGATGCGGCTGCGCCGGGCGCCGCGAGGCCGCCCCGCCTGCGCAAAGTTTCACCACGCGTTACAATACTGAGCTTTGCCCGCCCCGCAGGCGGGTTTCCAGCCAGAGCACGAGATGTCCCTGATCGTTCACAAATATGGCGGTACTTCGATGGGCTCGGTCGAGCGCATCCGCAACGTGGCGCGCCGCGTCGCCAAGTGGCACGCCGCCGGCCACCAGGTCGTGGTGGTGCCTTCGGCCATGGCGGGCGAAACCAATCGCCTGCTGGGCCTGGCCCGCGAAATTTCCCCCCAGCCCGATCCGCGCGAGCTCGACATGATCGCCGCCACCGGCGAGCAGGCCAGCAGCGGCCTGCTGGCCGTGGCGCTGCAAGCCGAGGGCGTGGCCGCGCGCAGCTACGCGGGCTGGCAGGTGCCGGTGCGCACCGACTCCGCCTTCACCAAGGCGCGCATCTCGTCCATCGACGACACCCGCATCCGCGCCGACCTGGACGCCGGCCGCGTGGTCATCGTCACGGGCTTCCAGGGCATCGACCCGGACGGCCACATCACCACGCTGGGTCGCGGCGGCTCGGATACCTCCGCGGTGGCCGTGGCGGCCGCGCTGGGCGCCCACGAGTGCCTGATCTACACCGACGTCGACGGCGTCTACACCACCGACCCGCGCGTGGTGCCCGAGGCGCGCCGCATGGCGGTGGTGTCGTTCGAGGAAATGCTCGAAATGGCCTCGCTGGGCTCCAAGGTGCTGCAGATCCGCTCGGTCGAGTTCGCCGGCAAGTACCGGGTTCCCGTGCGCGTGCTGTCGTCGCTGACCGACCCGCTCATTCCGCTCGAAGAAGAAATGACTTCGGGCACGCTGATCACTTTTGAGGAAGACGAAAAAATGGAAGCCGCCGTTGTCTCCGGCATCGCCTTCAGCCGCGACGAAGCCAAGATCACCTTGCTGGCCGTGCCCGACAAACCCGGCATCGCCTCGTCGATCCTGGGCCCGGTCGCCGCCGCCAATATCGACGTCGACATGATCGTGCAGAACCAGTCCGTGGCCGGCACCACCGACTTCTCCTTCACGGTCAACCGCAACGAATTCCAGCGCACCATCGAGCTGCTCAAGCGCGAGGTCGTGCCGGCCGTGCAGGCGCGCGAGCTGGTCACCGACGACAAGGTCGCCAAGGTCTCGATCGTCGGCATCGGCATGCGTTCGCACGTGGGCGTGGCCAGCCTGATGTTCCAGACCCTGTCGCAGGAAGGCATCAACATCCAGATGATCAGCACCAGCGAGATCAAGACCTCGGTGATCATCGACGACAAGTACATGGAACTGGCCGTGCGCGCCCTGCACAAGGCGTTCGGCCTGGACCAGGCGCCCGGCGAGAAGGCTTGACGCCCGCCTTTCCCGGCCGGCGCGGTGAGCGCAGGCCGGGAAAATCATGCTAGAATCGCAAGTTCTGCGGAGACGTGCCCGAGAGGCTGAAGGGGCTCCCCTGCTAAGGGAGTATGTGGCCAAAAACTGCATCGTGGGTTCGAATCCCACCGTCTCCGCCAAGTAGGCCCCGCGGGCATCGCCGGGCCGACAAGAACCCCGTAGCGCAAGCGCCTGCGGGGTTTTTTGTTGGGCGCGCGGCGTGCGTCCTCAGGACGTTTGCCGTTGCCCGCGGCTGCGCGCCAGGGCCAGCGCGATGGCGGCCAGCGCCAATAGCGCCACGGTGACGCCATAGAAATTGGCGGTGGCCAGCAGGCCGTGGCGCTGCGCGAAATAGCCCGCGGCGATCGCCGGCACGCTGTGGGCCAGGTAGCTCTCCACATAGAAGGTCGCCATCAGGCTGGCGCGCTGCGACGGGCCGGCCAGCGGCAGCACCGTGCGCACCGCGCCCAGGAACGCCGTGCCGAAACCCGCGCCCGCCACCAGGGAGCCGCCCAGCAGCCACATGCCCGACCCGGTGTTCGCGCCGGCCAGGATCAGCAGCAGCCCGAGCGTGAGCGCGGCGGCGCCGCCCACCAGGGTCGAGAAGGCCGCCGCGCGCTGCGCGGCCAGCACCGCCACCGCGCCGCTGAGCGTCAGCGCCGCCACCGCCAGGCCGCCCAGCCACGGCGAGGTGGAGTGCGTGGTCTGGGCGATCAGCGAAGGCATCTGCGAAAGATAAAGCCCGCCCAGCATCCACACCGATACGTTGACCGGCGTGACTGACCAGAACGCGGCGCGCGCCTGGCGCGGCACGTGCATGCTGGGTTTCAGGCTGGCCCAGGCGCCGGGCCGCCGGGCGGCGGTCTCGGGCGTCAGCCGCAGGGCGGCCAGCGCCGCCGCGAACACGGCCAGCAGGATGAGGTAGCTGGTGCGCAGCGGCGTGGCGGCGTGGACCAGCACCCCGGTGCTGCCCAACGCGCCGATGGCCATGCCGATCATGGGCGCGATGCTGTTGATCAGGGGGCCGCGCTCGCGGTTCAGGTCGAGCAGCGCGGCGCCCACCGCCGCCGCGGCCAGGCCGGTGGCGATGCCCTGGACGACGCGCGCGGCGATCAGCCAGGCCGGGCCGCCCGCCAGCAGGAAAACGGTCATGGCCGCCATTTCCAGCAGCAGCGCCAGGGCGATCACCGGCCGCCGGCCGATGTAGTCCGACAGCGAGCCGGCCAGCAGCAGCGTGCACAGCAGCGCCAGCGCATAGGCGGCGAAGATGATGGTCAGCGTGGTGGAGCTGAAGCCCCACGCCTGCTGGTACAGCCGGTACAAGGGCGTGGGCGTGCTGGAGGCGGCCAGGAAGGCGACCAGGATCGCGGTATGGATGGCGAGGGCGCCGCGGCGCGGCGCGGCGCAACGTGCCGGCGGCGCCAGGGCGGGGTCGAGGGTGGTCATGCGGGAATCTCGTACAATAAAAGCAAATATTGAGCTTTAACGATGCTACGCCGCTTTATGCGTTAAAGCAAATAATTTGCTTTAATACCGCCAGGCTGGAAGCTTATTCCGTGGGGGCGGCTACCATGGCGGCAACAGGAACAGGACATGACCAACACCCCAGGACTACGCCCCGGCGGCCGCAGCGCCCGCGTGCAGGCGGCGGTGCACCGGGCGGTGCGGGAACTGCAGCAGGAGCTGGGCCGCGACGAGCTCACGGTGCCGGCCGTGGCGGCGCGCGCCGGCGTGACCCCCTCGACCATCTACCGCCGCTGGGGCGACCTGGCGCAGTTGCTGTCCGATGTGGCGGTCGAGCAGATGCGGCCGGACGAGCCGCCGCGCGATACCGGCTCGTTCCGCGGCGACCTGCTGGCCTGGCTGGAGCAGTATTTCGAGGAAATGTCGTCGACCCCGGGCCGCGCCATGCTGGGCGATGTGCTGGGCACCCCGGGCCACGAGAATGCCGGCAAGTGCGCGGCGTTCACCTGCCAGCAGATCGAGGCCATCCGCGCCCGCGCCGTGGCGCGGGGCGAGGCGCCGCTGGCGGCGGACCGCATCATCGAGCGCGTGGTCGCGCCGATGATGTACTGCCTGCTGTTTTCCAGCGAGGCGCCGCGCCCGGACATGCTGGCGCGGTTGCTCGACGAGGCGGCCGGCAAGCCCGGCTAGCATCGTCCCGGCGGCGCGCGGCCGGGCCTGCCGCGCGCCGCGCCGGTCCCAAATAGCGGTTTCGTCGAAGATACGGGCGTGTTCGTCGAAAAACCCCGGCATGGCCGCCGCAATTGGCGTAGCGTACCGTCCATTGGCGGCCCATGCGCCGCGCCTCATTTTCTATTGGCCGCGACATGTTCACGATCTTCTCGCCCATCAGTCAGGAGCTTGGCCGCGACGATTCGTCCCAGGGTTTCTGGCGCGCCCAGGTGGTGGGCTGGGTTTTCCTGGCGATCATCGGCTTCGGCATCCGGCTGGCGGTGTTCGGCAATGCCTCGGCGGCATTCTGGCTGACCCTGGGCCTGGAGCCGCTGGCTTTCGCGCTGACCAGCGCCGCCGCCGTGTTCCATGGGCGCCGTCCGGCCCGCCACACCGCGCCCATCCTGGTGATCGCCTGCGCGGTGCTGTTGTGCGTGGCGGCGTCGGCGCTGCTGGCGTCCATTGCCTACGGCATCCACCAGCTGTTTCCGTCCGAATCGATCCGGATACTGCCGGGCAACCAGTACCGGCTCGGCTTCCTGTATTACATGGGCATCTTGTCGATCTGGACGCTGGTCTATTTCGGCGTCGGCGCCGAACTGGCGGCGCGCACCGAGCGCATGTCCAAGATGCGGGCCGAGACCCGCGCGCTGCGGCTGGAGCTCGAGCACTTGCAGCAGCAGATCGAGCCGCATTTCCTGTTCAACGCGCTCAACACCATCATGGCGGAAATCGCCGAGCGCCCGGCCGTGGCCGAGGAAATGACGCGCCGCCTGGCGAACTACCTGCGCTATTCGCTGGACCGGCGCGGGCTCGGCATGTGCACGCTGGAAGAGGAGATCGAGGCGGCCGAGACCTACATGCGCATCCAGGCGCTGCGCTTCGACACGCAGTTCCAGTACCAGTGCGAGATCGATCCGGCCACGCTGGACATGAACATGCCGCACATGACGCTGCAGGGCCTGGTGGAAAACGCCATCAAGCACGGCATGCGGGCCGACCAGGGCAGTTTCATGATCAGCATCCGCACGCGCCGCCACGGCGACGAGCTGATCGTCGAAGTGGACAACCCGGGCGAACTGCAGGCCCCCTACGACCTGGCGCAGGGCGGCGGCGGGCTGGGCAATCTGTGCCGCCGCCTGGCGCTGCGTTATCCCGAGCGGCACGCGTTTTCCCTGAGCCAGCGCGGCGACCGGACGGTCGCCGAGATCCGGCTGCGCGGCGAGCCGCTGGCGCTGTAATCGCCGGCCGGTACCCGGCCGGCGCGCGGCGTTGTCCAGCGCGGGCAAGCCCAGTCACGCCCATGTCACCTCGTCTTTATAGACTCGCTGCGCCGCGGCCGCCGAAGCAAGGCATGGCCGCTTTCTCTTTGGGACATGCCGCACGACATGACGACTCGCCGCAGATTCCTGCAGACGGCGGCCGGCTCCGGCTTCGCCGCCGCCGCGCTGGCCGCGTTTCCACCCAGCATCCGCCGCGCCCTGGCCATTCCCGCCAATAACGCCACCGGCACCATCAAGGACGTGGAGCACGTGGTGATCCTGATGCAGGAGAACCGCTCCTTCAATCATTACTTCGGCACGCTCAAGGGCGTGCGCGGCTTCGGCGACCGCTTCACGATCCCGCTGCCGAACGGCCGCAGCGTGTGGCAGCAGCAGCGCGCCAACGGCGGCATATTGACGCCCTATCACCTGGACGGCACCGCCAACAATGCGCAGCGCGCCGACGGCACGCCGCATTCCTGGGGCGACAGTCAGGACGCCTGGGACGGCGGCCGCATGGCGCGCTGGGCGGCGCACAAGACCGATACCTCGATGGGGTACTTCAAGGAGCAGGAGATCCCGTTCCAGTTCGCGCTGGCCAATGCCTTCACACTGTGCGACGCGTACCACTGTTCCATGCACACCGGCACGGACGCCAACCGCGCCTTCCACCTGACCGGCACCAACGGCCCGACCGCGCAGGGCGTGGCCTTCGTGAACAACGAGTGGGACTGGATCGACGGCCGGCCGGAATCGGTGAATACCGGCTATACCTGGAAGACTTATGCCGAACGCCTGGAAGAGGCCGGGGTGAGCTGGATCTGCTACCAGAACATGCCGGACGAGTGGGGCGACAACATGCTGGGCGCGTTCCGGCAGTTCCGCCGCGCCAACATCGCGTCCGGCTACCCGGTCTCGAGCGGCGGCGCGCCCAATTCGCCCTACGCCGATACCGGGCAGCCGCTGCCTTACCATGCCTACGACCCGGCCACCGACAACGCCGGCAATCCGCTGTACAAGGGCGTGGCCAACACGCTGCCCGGCACGCGGCCGGACCAGTACCTGGACGCGTTCCGGCGCGACATCCGCGAAGGACGGCTGCCGCAGGTCGCGTGGATGAACGCGCCGTCGATCTATTGCGAGCATCCCGGCCCGTCCAGCCCGGTGCAGGGCGCCTGGTTCCTCCAGGAGGTGCTGGATGCCCTGACCGCCGTGCCCGAGGTCTGGAGCAAGACTGTGCTGCTGGTCAACTTCGACGAGAACGACGGCTATTTCGACCATGTGCCGTCGCCCTCGGCGCCGTCGCTGAATCCGGACGGCACCCCCGCCGGCAAGACGACGCTGTCCGACGAGGAGCTGCGGGTGGAGTACTTCACCCAGCCGGCGCCCGCGGGCAGCACCAGCCAGCCGGCCGCCGATGGCCGCGTGTACGGTCCCGGCCCGCGCGTGCCGATGTACGTGATCTCGCCCTGGAGCCGCGGCGGCTGGGTCAATTCGGAGGTGTTCGATCACACCTCGGTATTGCGCTTCCTGGAAGCGCGGTTCGGCGTGCAGGAGCCGCACATCAGCCCGTTCCGCCGCGCGGTCTGCGGCGACCTGACCAGCGCCTTCAACTTCGCCACGCCCAACACCGAGGCGCTGCCCACGCTGGCCGGCCGCACCACGCGCGACGCGGCCGACGGGCTGCGCGACGCGCAGGAGGTGCTGCCTGCCGTGCCGCTGCCCGCCGACATGCAACTGCCGCTGCAGGCCAGCGGCACGCGCCCGTCGCGCGCGCTGCCGTACGAGCTGCATACCAGCGCGCGGTGCGGCGCCGACGGCCAGGTGGAGCTGGTGTTCGCCAACACCGGCGCGCAGGCCGCGGTTTTCCATGTCTACGACCGGCTCAAGCTGGACCGCCTGCCGCGCCGCTACATGGTGCAGCCCGGCAAGCAGCTGGCCGACGTCTGGAATGCGTTCCAGGACAACCAGGGCCGCTACGATCTCTGGGTGCTGGGGCCGAACGGCTACCATCGCCATTTCCAGGGCGATACCGGGCGCATCGCCGATGCGCAGGCGCAGCCGGAGGTCCGGGTGTGCTATGACATTGCCAACGGCGACGTCTACGTCGAGCTGATGAACGGCGGCAAGCAGCCGTGCACGTTCACCGTCGCGGCGCAGGCCTACCGGACCGACGGCCCGTGGCCGGCGCGCGTGGAGCCCGGCGCGCAGGCCCGCCTGCATTGGTCGCTGCAGGACAGCGGCCAATGGTACGACTTCGCCGTGACCTGCGACAGCGACCCCGCCTACTATCGCCGCTTCGCCGGCCGGGTCGAAACCGGCAGGCACTCGGTGAGCGATCCGGCCATGGGCTTGCCGGCCGGCCAGGCCTGACGGGCGCGCGGCCCGCCGGCTGCGTTATGCTTGCCGCTCCAGCATGAGCGGGCTGCCGCCTTTCATGGCGGCAGCGGGTCCAGGCCCGGCGCGGGCAGTGCAGCCCGCGCGCCGCCGTATCCCGGGAGACGCAGCACATGACCACGCGCGCGCAGCGCAACCCGGCCGACGTCGAGTTGCGGCCGGTCGCGGAACACGATTCGATGGCCGAACTGACCGGCTTGCTGCACCGGGCTTACGCGCGGCTGGCGGACATGGGGCTGCGGTACAAGGCGACCTATCAGTCCGAAGCCGTGACGCGCCAGCGCATCGCCCAGGGCGAATGCTATGTGGCCGTGCACGCGGGCGCATTGGTGGGCACCATTGTTTTCAAGCCGAAGGAACGGGCGGCCGGCTCGGCATGGCTGGACCGGCCGGACATCGCCATGCTGGCGCAGTTCGGCGTCGACCCGGCATGGCAAGCGGTCGGCCTGGGCACGCGCCTGATGGACCTGGTCGAGCGGCGCGCGGCGCAGACCGGCGCGGCCGAGATCGCGCTCGATACCGCCGAGCCCGCCACCCACCTGGTGCAGTGGTATGCCCGGCGCGGCTACCGGTTCATCGAGCACGTCACCTGGCAGCATGCGAACTACCGCAGCGTGATCATGAGCAAGCCGATGGCGTCGCTCATTGCCGCCGGCCGGGGTTCGTCCGCGGGAGGCGCTGCCTAGCGCAGGCGGGCCGCCGTTCAGCGCGACACCAGCGCCAGCGCGAAGCCGTCCCAGCCTTTGCCGCCGACGGTCTGGATGGCCGTGGCGGTCAGCCGCAGGTCGCGGCCCAGTTCTTCCAGGAAGCGCCGCGCGCCGCGCACGTCCGGCTGGTCCGCGGCGGCCGGGTCGGCGATGCGTCCGCCGCGGATGATGTTGTCGCCGACAATGACCGTGCCGTCGCGCGCCAGGGCCAGCGCCGCCGCCAGGTAGGCCGGGTTGTCGGCCTTGTCGGCATCCAGGAAGATCAGGTCGAAGGGCGGCGCATGCTCGGCCACCATGCGCCGCAAGGCATCGCGCGCATCGTCCTCGATCACGTCGACGCAGGCCGCCAGGCCGGCGCTGGCCACGTTGGCGCGCGCGATGCGCGCGCGCACGGGGTCGCGTTCCAGCGTGACGAGTTGTCCGCCGGGCGGCAGGGCGCGCGCCAGCCAGATGGTGCTGTAGCCGCCCAGCGTACCGATCTCCAGGATCCGCCGGGCCCGCGCCATCTGTGCAAAAATCTGCAGCAGCCGGCCCTGGTTGGGCGCCACTTCGTGAGGCGGCAGGCCGGCCGCGCGGGCGCGCGCCAGCGCCTGTTCCAGCACCGGATCGCTCAGGTGCAGGGCGGTCTCGAAGTAGTCGTCTACGTTGTTCCACTGGTTCTGGTCCATGGCGTGCCTGATCAAAGCAGAGTTTGTGATGGCATCGATGGTACGCAGCCGCCGCGTTTCCGGATATCGAGTTAATCTGGCGGCTGCGTCAGTTTTTTTCACAATGGGTTCACATGCGCTCGCTCCCGCCGCTGTCCGCGTTGAAGGTCTTCGAGGCCATCGCCCGCACCGGGTCGGTGACCGCGGCGGCGCAAGAACTGCACCGCACCCACGGCGCGGTCAGCCGGCAGTTGCAGTTGCTGCAGGAGCACGCCGGCATCGCCCTGTTCGACAAGCAGGGCAACGGCTTGCGGCTCAACGAGCATGGCGCGGCTCTATATGCGCTGGTGCAGCCGCTGTTCGACCGGCTGGAGGCCGGCTACGCGGGCATTGTGCGGCGCGCCCGCCATCCGGGCCTGCACGTCGCATGCAGCGCCACCTTCGCCATGCGCTGGCTGGTGCCGCACCTGGGCGATTTCTACCGCAAGCGGCCCGACATCCGGATCCGCCTGTCCATGACCTCGGCGCGCGAGCTGCGCGGCGAAGGCGCCGACTTGCTGATCGCCTGGGACCTGGCCACTTATCCGCAAGCCGACCGCGCGGCGGCGATCGCGCTGGCGCCGGTCGCCTTCGGCCCGGTCGCGGCCCCCGGCTATCCGCGCGCCGGCGCGACGCCGGCGCGCATCGCCCATGACTTCACCACCAGCGCCTGGACGCAATGGCAGGCTTTGTCCGGCATCGACCTGGAGCTGGGGCCCGAGATCACCTTCCCGCATACCCACCTGTGCATCGAGGCCGCCGCCGCCGGTCTCGGCGTGGCGCTGGTCGAGCAGCGCCTGGTGCGCAAGGAGCTGGACGACGGGACCCTGGTGGCGCCGCACGGCTTCGTGCAGTTCCCCGGCGGCCTGATGGCCCTGCCGGGCGCCGGGCGGGACGCCGATGCGCAGGTGCGCGCCTTCATCGGCTGGCTGCGCGAGGCGCTGGGCAGCGGCGCCGACGCGACGGCCTGAGGCGGTCGCGCCGTGGCGGCGCGGAGCGGCGTACCATCATGCATGGCCTGGCCGGCTCTCATGCGCGTCGAGCCGTCGGCTCAGCCGGACAGGGCCAGACTCATCCGATGGAGACATGCATGAAATTCCCGCATTACCGCGTTGCCCGGTTGCCGGGCGCTATCTCTCTGACCGCGGCCGCGCTCGCCGTGCAAATGGCGCTGGGCGCGCCCGCCGCGGCGCAGCCGCCGGCCGCCGGCCCCGCCCAGGCCGCCCCGGCCGCGCCCATGCCGCAATTGGCGGCGCAGATCGACGAGGCGGCGCGCAAGATCGAGGACAAGCTGATCGCCTGGCGCCGCGACATCCACCAGCATCCGGAGCTGGGCAACCAGGAAACCCGCACCGCCAAGCTGGTCGCCGACCACCTGCGCGCGCTCGGCATGGAGGTGCAGACCGGCGTGGCCCGCACCGGCGTGGTGGCGGTGCTGCGCGGCGGCAAGCCGGGCCCGGTGGTGGCCCTGCGGGCCGACATGGACGCCTTGCCGGTCAAGGAAGCGGTGGATGTGCCGTTTGCCTCCAAGGCCAAGGGCAGCTACCTGGGCAAGGAGGTCGATGTCATGCACGCCTGCGGGCACGACACCCATACGGCCATCCTGATGGCGACCGCCGAAGTGCTGGCCGGCATGAAGGAGCAACTGCCCGGCAGCGTGAAATTCATCTTCCAGCCGGCCGAGGAGAGCCCGGCCGACTTCGAGCCCGACGGCGTCAAGACCTGGGGCGCCAAGATGATGGTGCAGGAAGGGGTGCTGGACAATCCGAAGGTGGACGCGATTTTCGGGCTGCACGTGTCGAGCAGTTATCCCGCCGGCTGGCTGGCCTGGCGCAGCGGCCCCGCCATGGCCGCCGCGGACCAGTTCTGGATCGACGTCACCGGCAAGCAGACCCACGGCGCGCGCCCCTGGTCGGGCATCGACCCGATCGTGGTGGGGTCGCAGATCGTGATGGGCATCCAGACCATCCCCAGCCGCCAGATCAACAGCATGCTGGAGCCGGCCGTGGTGACGGTAGGCGTGTTCAACGGCGGCAACCGCATGAACATCGTGCCGGAGAAGGTCCACATGACCGGCACCATCCGCACCTACGACGAAGGCATGAAGAAGGACATCCACCAGCGGCTGGAGCGCACCGCGACGTCGATCGCGCAAAGCGCCGGCGCCCGGGCCGACGTCAAGATCGTCGAGCTGTACAACGCGACCGTCAACCCGCCGGCCTTGACCGAGCAGATGGCGCCGACGCTGCGGCGCGTGGCGGGCGAGGGCAACTACGGCCTGCAGCCCAAGGCCACCGCCTCGGAGGACTTTTCGTTCTACCAGGAGAAAGTGCCGGGCCTGTTCTTCTACCTGGGCGTCACGCCCAAGGGTACCGACCCGCAGCAGGCCGCGCCCAACCATTCGCCGCGCTTCTACGTGGACGAATCCGGCCTGGTGAACGGCGTGCGGGCACTGTCGAACCTGGCGGTGGACTACATGGCGATGGCGGGGCGCCAGGCGGGCATGGCGTCGCGATTTGCTGAAGGCCAGGAAAAGGTGCTATAGTTTCTGTCTTTACAGCGCCCGTAGCTCAGTTGGATAGAGTACTTGGCTACGAACCAAGGGGTCGTGGGTTCGAATCCTGCCGGGCGCGCCAGAATATGCTGGAAAGCCAAGGGCTTGCCGCTGATGCGGCAAGCTCTTTTTTTGTTTGACGATGACTCAGCCCGGCATTTCGCTGGGCTACGCCCCAGCCCGCTATAGCAGGTTTATCCGAGGAGTCATCATGGCAAGAATCAAACTCACCAAGTCCGCCGTCGATGCCGCCAAGCCCCAGGCGCAGGCCTTCGAACTGCGGGACACCATGGTGCCCGGCGCCCTGTGCAAGATCACTGCCCGCAAGGCACAGACCATGAAGGAATATTGCCACACCTTCATGGAGGACTACTCCAAGCAACGTAACAAGCCCGGCACGCAGCGCGGCTATCAGGGCGTCATCGACCGCTGCATCATCCCGATCCTGGGCCGGATGAAGGTGCAGGACGTGAAGCGCCCGGACGGCACCAATCAGATCATCCAGGACGTTGTGCCCAGCACCGATTGGCAAGCCCAGTCAGAAAGGAAACAAGTTCTCAGCAATGAAGTCCACAAATGCTCTGATTTTCGGAGAGAGGTGACGGCTTGAAGGCCACAGCACATGGAAGACCATGCTTTCGTGGTTGTACTCGTCGAGCACGGTAATTAGCTTGCCGTCTTGCAATTGCTGTCGCACTGCAATCTCTGGAAGGCAAGCGATGCCCAACCCCTGCTCGGCAAAACATACCTGAGGATCGAGTGTGTTGGTCACCATGCTGATCGGCAATTCAATCGCCGGCATATCAGTAGTGCGTGTGACAGGCCACGTGTCCAATTTTCCCGTGCTTGGGAATCGATACAGCAAACAGGCGTGACTGGTCAGATCGGCAGGCTCGTGCGGAACACCGGCCTGACTGAAATAGCTCGGTGCGCCGACGATCACTCTGCGGCAGGAGCCAAGACGCCGCGACATCAATCGGGAATCACTAGGCTCACCGGTGCGAATCACCGCGTCGAAGCCCTCTTCAATGACGTCTACCAAGCGATCTGAATAGTCGAAGTCCAGCTCAATGTCTGGGTAGAGCCGCTTGAACGTAGCGAGCTTCGGCATAAAAAGCGTACCGACCGACGGCAGGCTAATGCGCAGCTTTCCTTTCGGAGCGCTTTGAGTCTGTAGAAGTTCTGCTTCTGCCGATTCCACTTCGCAAAGGATACGGCGGCAGCGCTCCAGGAATATCGCGCCTTCCGGGGTCAGGTTGATGGTGCGGGTGGAACGATGGAACAACCTCACACCCAGACGTTCTTCCAGTCGCACGATCGCCTTGCTGACGGCCGATGCTGAAATTCCGAGTTGCCGGCCTGCGGCGGTGAAGCTGAGCGCTTCACCTGCGCGAACAAACACATTCAGCGCACCCAAGTTTTCCATGCACCCTCCAATTAATGACTTAATAGTCATAAGTATTGTGAACTGTAGCCTATTTTTCATTTATCCACGCTGCGCGACACTGTTGGGGAGCACCCTGGCGTAGCAATCGGTTGCGCAGAAATAGAGAAGGAAGGGCTTTAAATGACAACGAGTACCGCGCTTGGAAATGCGGAAAGACTGCCGTTAGGCGCATTGCTGGCATTGGCGATGGCGGCCTTCATCACCTTGCTTACCGAGATCATGCCGGCGGGGCTCCTGTCCTCCATCGCTCAGGGGCTGAACGTCTCAGAAAGTCTTGCCGGACAGTTCATCAGTGCCTATGCCGTGGGCGCATTGGTCGCCGCGATCCCCGTCACGACGCTGACGCAAGGCGTGCGTAGGCGTCCACTGCTTCTGATCGCGATCCTCGGGTTCGCAGTTGTCAATCTTGTCACTGCGCTGTCCGAAAGTTATGGCGTTTCCCTCACGGCGCGGTTTTTCGCGGGTGTCTTTGGCGGCATCGTCTGGTCTTTGCTGGCTGGCTACGCTGTGCGCATGTCACCGGCTCACCTCAGCGGTCGAGCAATCGCAATTTCTGGCGCTGGCGCGACCATCGCATTGGTGCTCGGTGTTCCACTCGGCACTTGGTTAGGCCGGCTCATCGGTTGGCAAGGCGCCTTTGGATTGATGACAGCACTGGCCCTACTGCTTATGGCCTGGATCGTTGCAATCGTTCCAGATTTTCCCGGTCAGGTGAAGGAAAAGCGCCAGGCACTCTCCAGTGTTTTCCTGAAAACCGGCATACGTTCCGTGTTGTTGGTGGTCTTTACCTTTGTCGTCGCCCACAACATTCTCTACATCTACATCGAGCCTTTCCTGGCACCCTCGGGCTTGTCCAGCAAGGTAGATATCGTGCTGTTTGTATTTGGGGCGGGGTCGATCGTTGGTCTCTGGTGTGTCGGTGCGCGGGTCGATCGCCAGTTGCAACGGCTTGCCGTGGCAAGCATTACTGTCTTCGCCTTCGCTTCTCTGTTGCTCGGCCTTTGGGGCGACAGCCCGCAGATGGTTTATCTATCCATCATGGCTTGGGGATTTTCCTTCGGCGGATTCGCCACGATTACCCAGACGGCATTGTCTCGTTTCGCGGGTGACTCGGTTGATGTTGCGCAGTCCGCATATACGACGGGATGGAATACGGCTGTTGCCGGTGGCGGCGTAGTTGGAGGGCTTCTGCTTGAGCGCACTGGCGTCGCATCGTTTGCCTGGGTCGTCATCGGCACTCTTGCCATCTCGCTGCTGGGGACGGTGTTTGCCATGAATAGAGCGCTGACAAATCGGAACTGACGCTGGAGTTTTAGGCTGATGTGTTCAATCACGCTGTTCGCTGTGATGGCCGTCAGCCACGTTGCCGAGTACTTGACCCGCTTTTCGTTCACTTCACCGGCAGCGGTCAAGGAGCACCTGCCTGCCAAGCTGGCCGGCTGTCCTTCGCCGAGCGCGGCTTGATCTGGCCCAAGGGGGCTTCGCCCCCTTTTTGCTGCGCCCGATGCCGACTATGCCAATGCCCGCAACCACGCCAGCAAATCGGCCTGCGGGCTATCGGGTTGCAAGGGCTGCGGCGACAACAGGCAGTAGCGCGAGCCGTCCTCGACGAAGCCCAGCGGCGCGGCCAGCACGCCGCTGTCCAGGTCGTCGCGCACCAGATGCCACGGGCCGATCGCCACACCCAGGCCGGCCACGGCGGCCTGCAAGCTGAAATAGAAATGCTCGAAGTTCTGCCCCGGCGCGTCCGGCGCGGGCTGGCCTGCGGCCGTCGCCCATTCCTGCCACGCACCCGGCCGCGTGCGCGTGTGCAGGGGCGGTGCGCCGGGCTTGAGCGCGGCGTCGGCCTTCTTCGTGCTGAACCAGGTTGCCGCCTTGTCGGGGCGGCAGACCGGGCCGACCTTTTCCGCGAACAAGGGCTCGACGTGGTAGCCCATGGGCCAGGGGAAGTCGTCCCGGCGGATCGCGAGGTCGATGCCGCTGGCGAAGGAGAACGGTCCACCGCCCGCCACCAGATGGACGTCGATCCCCGGATGCCGGGCCTGGAAGTCCGGCCAGCGCGGGATCAGCCAGCGCATCAACAGCGTCGGCTCGCACGACAGCACCCAGCGCCGCCCCTGGCGGGCGCTGGCGCGCAGCTCGGCGACGGCCTGGCGCATCAGATCCATGCCATTGCCCACGGCCCGTGCCAGCGTGCGGCCAGCATCGGTCAGGAACACACGCCGGCTGCGCCGCTCGAACAACGCCACGCCCAGCTCGTCTTCGAGCAGGCGCACGGCGCGGCTGACGGCGCCGTGGGTCAGGTGCAGTTCGCTCGCCGCGCGACTGAAATTCTCCAGCCGGGCGGCGGCCTCGAAGCAGCGCAGCGCCAGCAGCGAAGGCAGGCGCGCATCGCTCAATGGTGAGTCAGGATCACCATTCTTGTCAGAAATCATCGTTATTCATTGGCAAATATTGTCGGTAGCATCGCCTTGATACGCTGCTTCCCGACAGGATACGCCATGACCGAACTGATAGCTGTCATCACCATCACCTTGCTGGCCGTCATCAGTCCTGGGCCGGACTTCGCGATGGTCACGCGCAACAGCCTGATGCTGTCGCGCCGCGCGGGTGTGCTGACGGCCCTGGGCATCGGCCTGGGCGTGCTGGTGCATGTCACCTACACGCTGGTCGGCGTGGGCCTGCTGATCCAGCAATCGCTCTGGCTGTTCAACGCCATCAAGCTGGTTGGTGCCGCCTATCTGGTTTATCTCGGCGTGAAGATGCTGCGGGCCAAGCCCGCACGCGCGCTGGCCGACAGTGCCGTGGCGCCACTGTCGGACATGGCGGCCTTGCGTACCGGCTTCCTGACCAATGCGCTGAACCCGAAGACCACGGTATTCATCGTCAGCCTGTTCATGCAGGTGGTGCGTCCCGACACGCCGCTGGCGGTGCAGATCGGCTATGGCGCGTTCATCTCGGTGGCGCACATGGCCTGGTTCGCCCTGGTGGCCTTGTGCTTCTCGGCCGGCGCCGTGCGCGACCGGCTGTTGGCCGTGCGCCACTGGATCGACCGCGCCTTCGGCGGGCTGTTGGTCGGCTTCGGCGTCTTGCTGGCGGTGGCGCGCGGATCGCGCTGACCGCTCATTGCTTCCGCCCGTGCACGGCGCCCAGGCCCAGCTTTTCCATCGCCTCGCTCGCCTCGACGATCATCGCGGCCACTTCGGCCACGCTGACCCGCAGCCGGGTGGCGCGCGAGCGCATGTGCTCGTAGGCTTCGCGCTCGTCCACGCGCTGGTTGTCCATCAGGGCCCGGATCGCCTTCTCGATCACGCGGCGCGACTTGATGGTGCCTTCGAGCTTGTCGATCTTGTTCTGCAGGCGGTTCTGGTACAGCTTGGCCGAGCGCGCCAGCACCAGCGTGCTGAGAATGCCGGCCGAACGGAACGGCCCGGTCAGCACGCCGTGGGCGTTGATCTTCAGCAGTTGTTTCAGCGTGGTGGGAGTCTCGTATTCCGACAGCGCGATCAAGGCGGCCTCGACTTCGCTGGCGGACCAGGCGGCGATGTTCTGGCCGCATTGCGACGCCTGGAAAAAGATGACGTCGGCGCCGCCCGGCGGGCGCTCGGGGAATGGCCAGTGCAGGTGGATGCGGCAGCCGATGCGCTTGAGCTGCTCGACCAGCAGGTCGCGGTCTTCGCCGGGCGGGTAGACCACCGCCACGGCCACGCTGCGCAAGTCTTCGTAGAGGCGGCGGAGGCTATGGTCCATGACTGCCCTCAGCCCAGCCAGAGCGCGTCCAGCCCCAGCGCCGTCAGGTACGGGTCCGGCCTGACCGCCTCGGGGCTTTGCCAGACTACGTCGAAGGCGCCGTCATCCCGGCAGATGCCGATGCGCGGCGTGAGCACGCAATGGTTGTTCTCGGACAGCACCGCCAGCCGGCCGCCGGGCGCGTCGAACGCCACTTGGTGCACGGCCTGCACCAGCCTGCGCGTGTCCATGCCGCCCACGCGCTGCAACGCGCGTGCGAACAAGTGCATCTGGCTGTAGGACGCCTCGGAATACACGCTGGCGGGCCGCGCCCCGAAGCGCGCGCGCCAGCGCTCCAGGAACGGCGCATTGGCGGGCGTGTCGACGGAATTGAAATAGGTGGCCGCCGTGATGTGGCCGGCGCACAGCGCCGGGCCGATCTGGGCCACCTCGGCCTCGGTCAGGGTGAGGCTGGCGATGGGAATGCGTTCCGCCGAGAGCCCGGCTTCGTGATAGCAGCGGTAGAAGCGTTCGGCGTCCGAGCCGATCAGGGTGGAGAACACCACGTCCGGCTGGATGCGCCGGATGTCGTCCACCACGTCGGCGATCTCGGCCTGGTCGCAGCCCAGGCGCAGGTAGGTCTCGTCCAGGATCTCGCCGCCGCGCTGCTCGACCGTCTCGCGCATGATGCGGTTGGTTTCGCGCGGGTAGATGTAGTCGGCGCCCACCAGGAAGATGCGCGAGCCGCAGTGCTGGATCAGGTAGGCCGCCAGCTGCATGCTGCCCTGGTTGGGCGCGGCGCCCGTGTAGATGACGTTGGGCGAATACTCGAAACCCTCGTAGACGGAGGCGTACCACAGCAGCGAATTGCTGCGCTCCACCACGGGCAGCATGGCCTTGCGGCAATGCGAGGTGCAGCCGCCGAAGATCACGCCGACCTCGTCGTCCAGCAGCAGCCGCGCGGCCAGCCGGCGGTATTCTTCGCTGTCGCTGCGCGGGTCGTACACGACCGGCTCCAGCGGCCGCCCCAGCACGCCGCCCAGGGCATTGATTTCTTCCACCGCCAGCACCGTGCCGAAGAAATGCTGGGACTCGGTGGTGGCCGTCACGCCGCTGCGCGAGTACAGCACGCCGATGCGCCAGCCGGCCTGGCCCTGCGAGGCGGCCGGCGGGGTGGCGGGTGAGGGGGCCGCGGCGTCGCCGGCGGGAGTCTGCGTCATGGCGTCGGATCCTGCTTCATACCTTCAGGTGGTCAATGATATGGCTCGCCGCGGCCGCCGCGCCAGTCTCGCCCTGGTCCACGATCGCGCCGTGCTTGAGGATCAGGTAGCGGTCGGCCACCTCCAGGGCGAACGCCACATTCTGCTCGACGATGAACATGCTGGTGCCGCGCTGCCGGCGCTCCCAGGCCAGCGCGCGGGCCAGCCGCTCGATCACCGACGGCTGCAGGCCCTCGGTGATCTCGTCGAGCAGCAGCAGGGCCGGCCGTTGCATCAGCGCGCGCGCCACCAGCAGCATTTTCTGCTCGCCGCCCGACAGCGTGCCGGCATGCTGGCGCAGCCGGCTGGCGAACACCGGGAACAAGTCGGCGATTTCGGCGAAGCGTGCGTCGAACAGGCGGTCGGACGGCAGGCCCAGGCGCAGGTTGTCGCGAATATTGAGGTCGGGAAACAGCGCCTGTTCCTGCGCCGCGTAGGCCACGCCGCGCCGGGCGATATCCTGCGGCCGCATGCGGGTGGCGTCCATGCTGCCCAGCCGCACCCGGCCGTGCGCCTTGGGCAGGTAGCCCATGACCGTCTTGAGCAAAGTGGACTTGCCCATGCCGTTCTTGCCCAGCAGCGCCACGCAGGCGCCCGGCGCGACGGCCAGCGACACCTCGCGCAGCACCAGGGCGGACTGGTAGCCGCTGGACACTTCTTCCATGGCCAGGGCGGGCGCCGCCTGCGCCGCCGGCCCCATCGTCGCGCTCATGGCCGCGTCTCCCCGGTCACGGCCTGCGCGCTGCCCGCGTAGATGGTGCGCACCAGCTCGGATTCGGTCACGTCGCGGAAACTGCCGTCCATGACGATGCGCCCCTGGTGCAGCACCACGATGCGGGTGGCCACCTCGGCGACGAAGTCGAGGTCGTGCTCGACCAGCAGGCAGCACAGGCCATAAGTATGCGCCAGCGACGACAGCACTGCGCCGATGCGGGCGCGCTCGGTCTTGCTCAGCCCGGCGGTGGGTTCGTCCAGCAGCACCACGCGCGGCTCCAGCGCCAGCACCATGGCCAGTTCCAGGGCCTGTTGCTGGCCGTGAGAGAGGTCGCGCACGGACCGCCCCAGGCATTGGTCCAGTTCGGTCATGCGCAGCACTTCCAGCGCGTAGGGCGGCAGCGCCAGTTCCGGCGCGCGGCCCAGCCACGAAGGACGTTCGCGCAGCGCCGTGGCGATGCGCAGGCTCTCGGCCACGGTCATGCTGTCGAAGATGTTGGCATTCTGGAACTTGCGTCCCAGCCCGGCGCGCACGCAATGCGCCGGCCCTTGCCGGTGTATTGCCCGGCCGCATAGCGCCACCTCGCCGGCCGAGCGCTCGGCGCCGTCGGCGATGCAGCGCATCAGCGTGGTCTTGCCGGCGCCGTTGGGGCCGATAAGGCCGAGCAGCTCGCCGTCGTCGGCCTGCAGGTCGATGCCCTCCAGCACCTGCAGGCTGCCGAAGCGCTTGGCCACGCCCGCCAGCCGCAGCGCCGGCTGGCCGGGCGCCCGCGTGCCGGCGCCCGGGCGGGCGACCAGGCGCGGCGCGGGCGGCGTCGTGGCGCGGCGCCGCGCGGTCACCAGCGGCAGCAGCCCGCGCGGCAGCAGCAGGATGACCACGATGAACGTCACGCCCAGCAGCAACTGCCATACGAAAGGCATGTAGCCGCTCAGATACGAGGCGGCCACGTTGATCAATACGGCTCCCAGGACCGGGCCCCAGATGGTGCCGCGCCCGCCCAGCGCGACCCAGATGATCAGCTCGGTGCCGAAGACGAAGCCGCCCAGCTCCGGCGCCACCACGCCGCTGAAGGCGCCATAGCCGAAGCCCGCCAGGCCGGCCACGACGGCGCACACCACCAGCAGGGCGATGCGCCAGTGCGCGGTATGCAGGCCCAGATAGCCGCAGCGCGTCTCGTTGTCGCGCAGCGCGGCCAGGATGCGGCCGGCGTCGCTGCGCGTGACGGTCCAGGCCAGCAAGGCCACGGCGGACAGCGACGCCGCGGCCACCATGTACCAGGCCTCGAGCGACAGGTCGAAGGTCTCGAAGCCGGTCAGCCCGGAGGACGACCCGGTATAGGTGCCGCCGGCCAGCGCGACCTGCGTCAGCACGATCGGCAGCACCAGCGAGATGACGGTGGCGAAGAACGGCGAGGCGCCGCGATAGAACGATAGCCAGCCCGCCGCGAGCGCCAGCAGCGCCGCGCCGCCCGCCGCGGCCAGCACCGCCAGCGCCGCCACTGCGGGAGAAAAGCCGAAGTGCGTGAATGCCAGCCCGGCCGCGTAGGCGCCCACGCCGAAGAATGCCGACTGGCCGAAGGTCAGGTAGCCGGTGTAGCCCCAGAGTACATCCACCGTGACCGCCGCGATGGCGAAGAACAGCGCCTTGATCAGCACGTTCAGCAGATAGGTGTCGAACAGCCACGGGCCCGTCACGGTCAGCGCCAGGCACAGCGCCGCCAGCCAGGCCAGGTCGCGGCCGCCCGTCGGGCAAGCAGAGTCTCAGTCATGGGCGAATCCTTGGGGGCGCAGGCGCAGCGTCAGGGCCGCCAGCACCGCGATGGTGACGCCGCCCAGAATCGGGCTGACGTAGACGCTGACCAGCACCTGGCACGCGCCATAGAGCACGCAGGTCAGCAGCAGCGCGCCGATCGAATGGCCGGCCACCATGACCAGCATGAACGCGCTGACCAGCCATGGCAGGCCCATGTTGGGGTCGACGCTGGAGAGCGGCGTAATGAGCGCGCCGGCCAGCGCGCCAAGTCCCGCGCCCAGGCCGAAGGTGACGAAGCGGATGCGCTCGGCGCGGATTCCCAGGCCGCGCGCCAGGTTCTCGTTCATGATGACGGCGCGCGTGCGCACGCCGAAGCGGGTGCGGTTCAGCAGCGCGCTCAGCACGGCATAGAGCAGCAGCGCCGCCGGGATGAGGAACAGGCGATAGGCGGAATACTCCGTTCCCAGGATGTCGGCCGCGCCCTGCAGCGGCGAGTCCACAAACTGCACTTCGCGGCCGAAGGCCATGGTGATCAGCTGGCCGATCACGATGCCCAGGCCCCAGGTGGCGAGGATGGCGTCCAGCGGCCGCCGGTACAGCGGCTGCACGATCAGCCGCTCGACCACCATGCCGGTCGCCGTGCCGGCCGCCAGCGCGGCGGGCAGCGCCAGCCAGGGGTTGAATCCCAGCTGGGTCACCACCAGGCTGGCGTAGCAGCCCAGCGTGATGATCGCGCCATGCGCGAAATTCACGATCTTCATGACGCCGAAAATGATCATCAACCCGGCGGTCACGATGAACAGCATGGCCGCCGTGCTCAGGATGTCCAGTAGCAATCCCATCGTCTTCTCCGGCGGCCGCCCGGCGCGCGGGCGGCCGGCGCACGCGTTACTTCAGGTTGGGGCACTGCTGGCCCGGGTCCACGTTGTCGAAGGTCTGCAGGATCTTGATCGAATGGTCCGGCTGCACCTGGCCCAGCCGCATGGTCAGGGCCGCGTGGCGTTGGCGGTCCATTCTCACCATGCCGCGCGGGCCGTCGAACGATACCTGGCTGAGCGCCGCCACCACCTTCTGGGGGTCGGTGCCGCCGGCTTGCTCGACCGCCGCCTTGTACAGGAAGAACGCCTCGTACTGGGGCTCCGACAGGTCGTTGGCGGTCTTGGCCTGGTCGCCGAACTTCGCTTGCAACGCAGCCAGGAATTTGCGGTTCTGCTCGTTGTCGATGCCGGTCAGGTAGGAGGCCGACATGTACATGCCTACCGCGGTATCGCCCATGGTCTTGGCGGTGCCCTCGTCAATGGCCAGGTTGCCGTACAGCATGGACAGGCCCGCGGCGCGGATCTGCTTGGCCAGGCCCACATTGGGGCTGCCGCCCGCGGTGGAGCTGATCAGCGCATCGGGCTGCGCGGAGCGGATCTTGGAGACGATCGGCGTCCAGTCGGTGCCGTCGATCGGCAGGTACTCCTCGCCCACCACCTTGCCGCCCTGTTTCTCGATGTACTCGCGGGTGAACTTCAGCATGCCGCGGCCGAAGGCATAGTCGCTGCCCACCAGGAAGAATGTCTTGGCGCCGCGCTCTTGCGTGAAATGGTCGACGATGGGCGCCGCCTGCTGTTCCGGCACCCAGCCGTTGACGTGCATCCAGCGGTTGCACGAGCGGCCCTCATAGAAGGAGGTATAGATGTACGGCACTTTGCCGCGATTGATGATGGGCAACGCCGCGTTGCGCGCCGCGCTGGTCTCCATGGCGATGATGGCGTCGACCTTCTTCTGGAATACCAGCGTGTCATAGGCCTTCTGCGCGCCCACCGCCGAAGAGGCGTCGTCGGCGATCTCCAGCACTACCTGGCGGCCGAGTATGCCGCCGGCGGCATTGATCTGCTCGATGGCCAGCTGCGATGACTGCACCACGGCCGGCGCCACCACGCTATTGGCGCCGGACAGGCCCACCGCCACGCCGATGCGCACGGGTTCTGCGGCCTGGCCGCTTGCAGCCATGCCCAGCATGGCCAGCGCCGACAGGCGAAGGAAGAGGCTGCGATACCGGATTTTCATGGTTTTCTCCTTGGGGGTCGCGATGGCTGGCCGTTCAGTGCGTCGCCTGTCCGGCGCCCAGCATTTCGTCGTAGACATCGTGCCGGCGGTCGCGCAGCACGTGGTTGAAAGTGTTGAGCTGGCGCGCGCGGCGCGTCGCCTTCAGGTCGACGGCGGCGATCAGGATTTCCTCTTGATCCGCGCTGGCCGGCCCCGCGACTGTCCAGCCCTGCGCGCCGACGATCAGGCTGCGGCCGACGAAGGGCTGTCCGCGCTCGGTGCCCACGCGGTCGGCGCAGGCCACGGTCAGGCCATTGCTGTGCGCGCCGGCAATGGCCAGCGCATGCGCCATGGCGGGCCCCTCGGGCGTCTGGCCCGGCATGGGCACCCAGTTCGTGGGCACGGCCACGATGTCCGCGCCGCGCATCGCCAGCAGCCGGTAGACTTCGGGAAACCAGCCGTCGTAGCAGATCGCCACGCCGACGCGGCCCAGCTCGGTATGGAAGACGGGCAGGCCCAGGTCGCCCGGCTCGAAGTACAGGTTCTCGTCGCCCCACAGGTGCAGCTTGCGGTAGGTGCCGACATAGCCTTGCGGGCCCGCCACCAGCGCCGAGTTGTAGAGCCGGTTGCCGTCGCGTTCGGCGATGCCGGCAACCAGGTAGATGCCCAGGCGCCGCGCCAGCGCGATCCAGGCGCACGAGGTCGGCCCCGCGGGCACCGGCTCGGCCAGCGCAAAGGCTTCTTCCCGGCTGCCGAACATGTAGCCCGTGTTGGCCAGTTCCGGCAGCACCACCAGCCGCGCGCCCTGGGCGGCAGCCTGTTCGGCCAGGGCGACGGATCGGGCCACGTTGGCGGCGACGTCGCCCATCAGCGGGGCCATCTGCACGCAGGCCACCCGCATTTCGGCGGCGGGCGGAAGGGACGGGGCGGGGTGTTGCATGCGATCTCCTCGATACCGGACGCGACAGTGAAAAAACAAAAAGCCCCCGACCGCGCGACGCGCGCATATCGGGGGCTTTCATAGCCAGAAGGGAGTTTTCAGGCAGCAATCATTGCTGCGGACGCCGCGGGGCTGGATGGCACGCCGTCGGCGGGGCGGTCACAGTCGACCTTTGCCGCATGATAGGGATGCGCGGCGGCGGGCGGCAATAAGAGATTTCCCGCACACGGCCAGGGGGGCGCCGCCGGCCGCGTCGCCGCGCCCGGTGGCCGCTCCGGGACGCTCAGCCCGCCAGCGCCGCCGCGACCCGCGCCTGGCCGTGCGGGCCCCACACCACATCCGGATCGTAATCGCCCTCGTAGGCGGGGATGTCGGCGGGGATGCGCACCCAGGACTGCCGGGTGGCGGTGAAGCAGTGCACGGTGGGCGGCAGGCGTTCGGGCTGGTCCAGCGTGCCCACCAGCACCATCGCCATGTTGGGACCCAGCAGCGGGTGATGAGTCCACAGGGCCACCAGGCAATCCGGGCAGCGCATGACGATCTGCCCCTCGGGCCGGGTGGAGGGCGTATGCACGGCGACTGGCCGGGCGGCGCCGTCGAGTTCTACGTGGCGGGTTTCCAGCATGGCGTTCCAGCCGTAGCCCGAGCCGCTCATGCGCTGGCAATAGCGGCAATGGCAGGCGTGCACCGCGATGGGCGCGCGCGCCAGGCGGTAGCGCACGCGTGCGCAGGCGCAGCCGCCTTCCAGGGGCGATTCCGTCTGTTCCATGGCCGGGCCGCGTATCAGACGTCGACGACGGGCACGAAGCCGCCGAAGATCATGCGCTTGCCGTCGAACGGCATGCTTTCGCCCATGGCCTGCATGCGCGGATCGGTCATCATTTTCTGGTTGGCCGCGTCGCGCGCTTCCTTGGACGGGTATTCAAACCACGAGAACACCACCACCTCGTCGTCCTTGGCCTTGACCGCGCCGCGGAAGTCGGTGACCTTGCCGTCCGGCACGTCGTCGCCCCAGCATTCGACCATGCGCGTCACGCCGAACTCTTTGAACAACGGCGCCGCTTCGGTGGCGTGCTTGATATAAGCCTCTTTGTTGGCGGCCGGCACGGCCACGACAAAACCTTCTACGTACTTCATCATCGTGATCTCCCTGGGGGGGGTTGGGACGGCGCGCGGCCGCCAAAGTGGTGTAGCGGGTTTGACTAAAGTTGATATCAACATAATAATTCCGGCATGTCAAAGAAAACTTCGCTCGAGACCACGCTCGAAGTGCGCGATACCTGCCTGTGCCTGCATGTGCAGCGCGCCGCGCGCGTGCTGGCGCGGCGCTTCGACGACGCGCTGCGGCCGGTGGGGTTGACCAATGGCCAGTTCTCGCTATTGATGGCCGTGAACCAGCCGCGCCCGCCGGCGCTGGCGCCGGTGGCGCGCCTGCTGGCCATGGACCGCACGACCCTGACGGCGGCGCTCAAGCCGCTCGAGCGCGACGGCCTGGTGCGGGTCGCCGTCGATCCGGACGACCGGCGCGGCCGCCGCCTGGCGCTCACGGCGCGCGGCCACCAGGTGCTGGCGGCGGCGTTGCCGATCTGGCGCGCCACGCACGCCGAACTCGAGGCCGCCCTGCCGGAGCCGGGCGCCCGCGCGTTGCGGGACGCCCTGGGCGCGCTCACGTGACGGCGCTACAGGAATCCGATCCAGCGGCCCGCCACGATGGCGCCGGCCCATAGTCCCAGCGATAGCGCGGCATGCAGCTGCGCGCCGCCCGGCACCGGCCCGCCCGCCAGCGTCCGGCGCCAGTAGGGGCCGGCATGCAGCCATGCGGCATTGGCCACGCCCAGGGCCACCAGCCCCAGCTTGGCGAGGAAGGCGCGGTTGCTCAGATATTCGCCGGGCTGCACCGAGAACAGCCACAGGCCGCTCAACAGCGCCAGCAACAGCCCGCCGGCCGCCAGGCGCGCCAGGTAAGGGCCGGCGGCGGCCAGCGGCACGGCCCGCGCCGCCCCGAGCAGGCGCAGGTCCAGCGCGGCGATGGCGCCGAACAGCAGGCCGATGGCGCCGATGTGGGCCGCATTGACGAGCAGGTAGGCGATGTCCGACTGGCGCAGCAGCGTGGCGTGGGGCAGGGCGGACAGCCATTCCAGCGCCATGGCGGGCTATTTCTTGATGCGGTCGGGGTAGATGTCGTAGGTCTTGCCGCCCACGGTGATCTGCACCGCCTTCATGCGCTTCTCGGCGTGATCCTGGGCCCGGTTGCCGGTGGCGACGATGCTGTCGCCTTCCTTGGCCGAGCCCTCGGCGAAGCCGGAGCGCCGGGTCTGCGCCGGGTTGCCCAGCTCGACCCGCCACAGGCCGTCTTCGGTCTGCACGTCCAGCCAGGGGTGGGGCGGCGCGATCTGCACTTTTTTCACGGTGCCTTGCAGCTGGATCTGCTCGGCATCCGCCCACGACCAGCCGTGGTGCGCCCAGGCGCCGGACATGAGCAGGCCGGTGGCGGCCAGCAGGCCGGCAGCCAGGAATCGATGAGACATGGTGACACCTCCCGCGTGGTGTGATCATGAGGGGCCGCCCGGCCACGGTGGCGGCTGGCGCGGCCTCCCGGCCACTATAACGTTGTGGCGCGCCGCGGCATAGTGGCGGATCAGCCGGGCTGGTGCGCCTCGCCGCGCGCCAGCATGGCCTGGATGCGCGCGTCGTCATAGCCGATCTCGCGCAGGATCTCGCCGGTCTGCTCGCCGATCAGCGGGGCATGGTGGCGCAGCGACGGCGCGTAGCCGGTCATCTTGACCGGCACCCGCAGGTTCTTCACCGTGCCCTGGGTCGGGTGATGGACGCGCTCGATCAGCCCCACCGCGCCGATGTGCGGATCGGCGAGCAGGCTGTCGATGGTGTGGCAGGGCATGGCCGGGATGTCGTGCTCGGCCAGCACCCGCTGCCAATGCGCGGTGTCGCGCCGGCCGATCTCGTCGGCGCGGATCTGGAAGAACTCGGCGATGTGGTCGATGCGTTCGACGGCGGTGCGAAAGCGCGGATCGGCCTTCAGGTCGGGGCGGCCCATGGCGTCGAACAAGGCCATCACCTGGGCATCGGTGTTGGTGGTGATGCAGATATGGCCATCGCGGGTCTTGACGGGCCGGGCGTTCGGGTCGAGCAGGCGGCGGTCGCCGCTGCCGCCGATGGGTGGTTCGAAGGTGGCGCCGTACAGGTGCTCGCTGAGCAGCAGGGCCGCGTAGCTCTCGAACATGGGCACCTCGATCTCGCGCGCCTGGCGCGCCCGTTCCTGGGCCAGCAGGGCGACCAGGATGGCGTTGGCGACCATCAGCGCGGCGCTGCGGTCGACCACCACATACGGCACATAGCGCGGCTCGCCCTGCGTGGCCGCGAACAGGCTGGCCAGGCCGGTGCCGCCCTGCAGGATGGAATCGTAGGCCGGGCGGTCGGCATACGGGCCGGTCGAGCCGAAGCCGACGATGTTGCAGTAGACGATGTCCGGCCTGACTGCGCGCAGGTCGCCGAAGGCCAGGCCGAGCTTGCCGATGGCCGCGGACCGCATGTTGTGCACGAACACATCGCAGCTGCCCGCCAGCCGCAGGGCCGCCTGGCGTCCTGCGGCCGTCTTGAGGTCGAGCGCGATGCTGCGCTTGTTGCGGTTCATGTGCATGAACTTGCCCGACATGCCGGGCGTGGGCGAGCGGCCCGAGATCCAGCGGATGATGTCGCCGGACGGCTGCTCCAGCTTGATGACTTCGGCGCCGTAGTCGGCCAGCACCTGCGTGGCGTACGGGCCGACCACGGCCGAACTCAGGTCGAGGATGCGGCAGCCGGCCAGCGGCAGGTCTGCGGCGGGGGCGATGGCGGCAGGCATGGCGTTGAGTCAGTCGAGACGGACGCCGGTGGCGTCGATCAGGGTTTTGTATTGCCGGGTTTCGCGGGCCACCAGGGCCGCCAGGTCGGCCGGCGAGCCGCCCAGGGCGATGTTGCCGCTCTGCTCGAAGCTGGCCAGCAGCTCCGGATCGCGCAGTGCGCGCGCCATGCCGGCGTTCAACCGTTCGACCACGGCGGCCGGCAGGCCGCGCGGGCCGAACACGGCGAACCAGTTGCTGGCCTCGAAGCCGTCCATGCCGGCCTGGGCGAAGGTGGGCACGGCCGGCAGCGTCGCTTCGCGCGCCGCGCCCGTGGTGGCGAAGCTGACGGCCGCGCGCGCCTTGACCTGCTGCATGACGGTAGGCACCGAATCGAACAGCAGGTCGATGTTGCCGCCCAGCAGGTCGTTCAGCGCCCCGGCGGTGCCCTTGTACGGTACGTGGCGCAGTTCGATGCCGCCGCGCGCCAGGAACGCCAGCGCCACCAGGTGGGTGTTGGATCCCACGCCGGCCGAGCCGATGGTCAGCTCGCCGGGGTGCGCCCTGGCATGGGCGAGCAAGTCCGCCAGCGTGGCGGCGGGCAGGCCCGGGCGGCCCAGCAGGACATAATCGAATCGCGATACCGCGCCGACCGGCGTGAAGTCGTGGACCAGGTCATAGCCGACATCGTCGCGCAGGTACGGATTGATGACGAAGGCCGCCGCGCTGCCCAGCAGCAGGGTGTAGCCGTCGGGCTTCTCGGCCGCCACCGCGCGGGTGGCGATCATGCCGCCCGCGCCGGGACGGTTTTCCACGACCACCGCCTGCCCCAGGGTCTTGCCCAGCGCCTTGGCCAGGATGCGCGCCACCAGGTCGCTGCCGCCGCCGGGCGAGAACCCCACCACCAGCCGCACCGGCCGGTCGGGATAGTCCTGCGCCGCTGCGTGGGGCGCGATGGCGGCCTGGACGCACAGGACGAGGGCGAGTCGGCGCAGCAGTCTCATGGTGTCTCCGTCCGGGTTGGCCGGACAAGTTTATTGATTGATATTGTCAACTATATAAGTTGATTTATACAACATATTGGCGTCGTGCTGTCAGGCAGATATAGTAGATTTAATCAACTAATTGCCGTATAGTTCCAGCCAGCGATCCCATCTATGCAGGAGTCTGAATGAGCGCCACGTATGAAACCCTCGCGCTGGACGTTGCCGCGCATGTCGCGACCTTGACCCTGAACCGGCCCGACAGCCGCAACGCGCTGAGCCTGCGCATGTGCCATGAACTGGTGGCCGCGCTTGCCGCCGTGGCCGGCGATGAGCGCGTGCATGTGGTGGTGGTGCGCGGCGCGGGCCCGGTGTTCTGCGCCGGCGCCGACCTGAAGGAGCGCAAGACCATGACCGACCAGGACATGACCGCGCGTCGCGTGGCGGGCTTCGCCGCCTATGCCGCCATCGAGCGGCTGCCGCAGCCCGCCATCGCCGTGGTGCACGGCGCGGCGTTCGGCTCGGGCTGCGAAATCGCCGCCGCCTGCGACTTCATCCTGGCCGCCGAGGGCACCCAGTTCTGCTATCCCGAAGTCGGCTGGGGCACTGTCGGCGCCACCCAGCGGCTGCCCCGGGCGGTCGGCCGGCGCATGGCCAAGGAGTTGCTGTTCACCGGGCGCAAGTTCGATGCCGCGGAGGCGCGCGAGATCGGCCTGGTCAACCATGTCTATCCGGCCGCCGAACTGCCAGGCCGCGCCGCCGAGATGGCGGCGGCTATTGCGCGCGCCACGCCCTTGACGGTGCGCCTGACCAAGCGCAGCGTCGACCAGGGCCTGGCCACCACCCGCGAAGGCGCCATGGCCGTCGAATTGCTGGCCATCGACGAGAACCTGCGCGGCACGGACTGGAAGGGCGCGCTGGCGGGCTTTGGCGCCCAGGGAGCGGCCGATGCTCGCTGAACCGACGACGCTGGCGCGCCGCCTGGCGCGCACGGTGGCCGAGCGCGGCGCGCAGGAGGCCTTCGTGGGGCCGGATGGCCGCTATCGCTGGCAGGAACTGGCCGACGGCGCGCGCGCCATCGCGGCGGCCCTGCATGCCAGCGGCGTGCGCCATGGCGACCACGTCGGGGTCATGCTGGGCAACAGCGCCCTGTGGATCCAGGTCTTCTATGCCTGCGCCAGCCTGGGGGCGGTGACCGTGCCGGTCAATACCCGCTTCAAGAGCGAAGAGCTGCGCTTCTGCCTGAAACAGGCGGACATCCGCCTGCTGGTCATGGCCGACGAGTTCCTGGGCATCGATTTCATCGACCTGCTGCGCCAGGTCGAGCCGGCCGTGGATAGCGCGCTGCCGGGCCAGGAACTGCCGCTGCTGCGCCAGGTGGTGGTGGTCGGCGCCGGCGTGCCGGCCGGCGCGACCGGCTACCGGGCATTCATCCAGGCCGGCACGGCGGTGGCGGCGGCCGAACTGGACCGGCGCGCCGGGCAGGTGGCGCCCGACGACGTATTGTTGATCCAGTACACCTCGGGCACCACCTCGTTCCCCAAGGGCGTGATGCTGACCCACGCCAACATGCTGACCAATGCCTGGGCCGCCGCGCAGCGCATGGGCGTCACGCCGCAGGACCGCTATTTCAGCATCCGGCCGTATTTCCACGTGGCCGGCACCACGCTGTCGATACTGGTGAGCCTGGTCGCCGGCTGCTGCCTGCTGACCCTGCCGCGCTTCGACGTGGCGCAGGCGCTGCGCATCCTCGATGAGGAGCGCTGCACGCTCACCTCGGGCAACGACACGATTTTCCTCATGCTGATGGGCCACCCCGATTTCGACCCGGCGCGCCTGCACCTGCGCGGCGGCTGGGCGGCCGCCGGCCCCGAGGTCATGCAGAAGATCCGCGACGTGATGGGCGTGCCGGCCATCTGCAACGCCTACGGCCAGTCGGAGGCCTCGCCCAACGTCATCATGTCGGCCCACGACGACGATTTCGCGCTGCGCGCCATGGGCTGGGCCCGGCCGCATCCGGGCATGGAGGTGCGGGTGGTCGATGCCGGCGGCGCGCCGCTGCCGGCCGGCGCGCGCGGCGAGATCCAGGTCCGGGGCTGGAGCGTCATGAAGGGCTACTACAACATGCCGGAAGCGACCGCCCGGGCGCTCAGCCCGGACGGCTGGCTCAGCACCGGCGACCTCGGCGAGATGGACGCCGAGGGCCGGCTGCGCATGGTCGGCCGCCTGAAGGACATGTTCCGCGTGGGCGGCGAGAACGTCGCGCCGCTCGAGGTCGAGGAAGTGCTGCACGCGCATCCGGCGGTGCGCCTGGCGCAGGTGGTCGGCGTGCCCGACGCCCGCCTCGGCGAAGTGCCGGCCGCCTTCGTGCTGCTCAAGGAGGGGCGCTCGGCGCCGCCCGAGACGCTGATCGACTGGTGCCGGCAGCGTTGCGCCAACTACAAGGTGCCGCGCTACCTGGACGTGGTGGAGTCGTTCGAGCATATCGGCATGACCGGCAGCTCGAAGGTGCAGAAGAACAAGCTGCGCGACTACGCCTTGCGGCGCTTCGGCCTGGAGCGGCAGCCATGACGCGCGACGTGATCCTGTGCGAATGCTTTGCGCGCGACGGCCTGCAGCATGAGTCCCGGTTCATCGCCACGCCCGCCAAGGTCGGCCTCATCGAGCGCTTCGCCGCGCTCGGTTTCGAGCGGGTCGAGGCCACCTCGTACTCCAATCCCCGGGTGGTGCCGCAGTTCGCCGATGCCAGCGACGTGCTGGCCACCCTGACGCGGCGCGCGGGGGTCTGGTACAAGGCCACCTGCGCCAATGTGCGGGCGGTGGAACGGGCCCTGCGCGACCTCGACGCCGGGCAGGGCGCCAACGAGATCAGCCTGCTGGTGTCGGCCAGCGAATCCCATTCGCTGCGCAATCTCAAGCGGTCCCGCCAGGACCAGTGGGACAACATCGCCGCCATGGTCCGCTGCGCGGCGCGGCGCTTCCGCATGGTGGGCACCATTTCGGTGGCCTTCGGCTGTCCGTTCGAAGGCGCCGTCGATGCCGCGCGGGTGCTGGACGACGCGCGGCGCTTCGCCGAACTGGGCGTGGACGCGGTGACGCTGGGCGACACCACCGGCATGGCCGCGCCGCCGGCCGTGCGCGGGCTGTGCCGGCGCCTGCGCCAGGAATTCCCGGACCTGACACTGGTGGCGCATTTCCACGATACGCGCGGCACCGGGCTGGCCAATTGCGTCGCCGCGCTGGAGGCGGACGTGCGTTATTTCGATTGCGCGTTCGGCGGCGTCGGCGGGCATCCCGACAAGGTCAAGTACGGCGGCGGCCACACCGGCAACGTGGCCACCGAAGATCTGGTCAGCCTGTTCGAATCCATGGGCGTGTGCACCGGGCTGGACCTGGCGGCGCTGCCGGCAGTATCGCGGCTGTGCGAGGACACCCTGGGCCGTCCGCTGTACAGCCGCGTGGCCGCCAGCGGGCTCAATCCCCTGATCGGCGCGCCCGCGGCGGCTGGCGCGGGCGCGGCATGAGCCGGCCCGCCGTGGTTGTTTATCATGTGCCCGTTTGCGCGCCGCCCGCGGGGCGCGCGCCTTTCCTGCCCGGATACTGACACCATGGCCACTCGTACCGTACGCAAGACCGCCACCGCCGGGCGCGCCGCGCCCGCCGTGCTGAAAGACCTGTTCTCCTACCGGCTGAACCGCCTGGCGCATGTCTCCAGCCGCATCGCCGCCGGGCTCAACGAAAGCCGCTACGGCGTGGGCCCGCGCGAATGGCGCATCGTGGCCCTGCTGGGCGCCGCGGCGCCCATGTCGCTGAATGCGCTGGCGCGCGAGTCCAACATCGACAAGAGCCAGGCCAGCCGCACGGTGGCCGAGCTGATCGACAAGAAACTGATACGCCGCAGCGCCGATGCGGAAGACGGGCGCGGCATCAGCCTGGACCTGACCGCCGCCGGCCGGCGCCTGTACCAGGAAATGTTCCCGGCGGCGGTCGAGCGCAACGAATCGCTGCTGCAAGTGCTGACCGCGACCGAGCGCGACGTGCTGGAGCGCGCCCTGGACAAGCTCACGGCGCGCGCGCTGGAAATGTTCCACGACGCCCGGGCGGAAATCCCGACGCGGCGCGGCCGCAGCGCCGGCCCGCGCTAGGCGGTGCGCGCCGGCCGCGCGCCGGCGCGCCTATATAGTTGATTTAGACAATTATTTGCGCCCGCATCGCGGGCCCCCTGACAAGGAAGCGCCATGAATGAACTAGTGATCGAAGACCGCGACAGCGTGCGCATACTGCGCATGAACCGTCCCGACAAGCACAACGCGCTGAACTCGGCCCTGACCCAGGCCCTGCTGGACGCGCTGCATGAGGCCGACCGCAGCGCCGGCGTGCGCGCCGTGGTGCTGGCCGGCAACGGCAAGTCGTTCTGCGCGGGCGCCGACACGAAAGAGTTCGCCGGCCTGACCGCGGCGCACGCCGACGCCGTCACCCGGCGCGCCGAGCTGACCACCGAGCTGCACCTGGCGTTCTCGCGCATCGGCAAGCCGGTCGTATCGGCGGTGCATGGCAATGCGCTGGGCGGCGGCGCCGGGCTGGCGCTGGCCTGCGACCTGGCGGTGATGGCCGACGATGTGCGCTTCGGCTATCCGGAACTGCGGCACGGCATCGTGGCCGCCGTGGTCATGGCCAACCTGGTCCGCCAGTTGGGGCGCAAGCAGGCATTCGAGCTGGTGGCGCTGGCCGAGCCCATCGACGGCGCGCGCGCCCTGGCGCTGGGGCTGGCCAACCGCGTGGCGCCGGCCGGCCAGGTGCTGGACGCGGCGCTCGAACTGGCGCGCCGCATGGCCGGCTGGGAGCCGGCCGCCATGAAGCTGACCAAGCGCTCCTTCCACCGCGTCGCCGACCTGGCGCTGGCCGAGGCGCTGGCGGTAGGGCGCGACGCCAATACCATCATGCGCAGCTTCGGCGCGGGAGGCGGGCAATGAGACCGCTCGACGGCATCACCATACTGGATCTCTCGCGCGTATTGGCGTGCCCGTTCGCCTCGATGATCCTGGCCGAGCTGGGCGCCACCGTGATCAAGGTCGAGCAGCCCGGCGGCGGCGACGAAACGCGCGGCTTCGAGCCGCGCGTGCAGGGGCCGCATGGCGCCGAGTCGGCCTATTACCTGGCGTTCAACCGCAGCAAGCAGTCGATTACCGTGAACTTCCGCCATCCCGAGGGCCAGGCGCTGATCCGCCGCCTGGCGGAGCAGGCCGACGTGGTGGTGGAGAACTTCCCGGTCGGCACGCTGGCCAAGTATGGCTTGGACCGCGACCACATCGCGCCCGGCAACCCGGACCTGGTGTATTGCTCGTGCACCGGCTTCGGCATGACCGGCCCCTACGCGGGCCGCAAGGGCTACGACACGGTCTTCCAGGCAATGGGCGGCATCATGAGCCTGACCGGCGAGCGCGGCGGCGGGCCGGTCAAGCCCGGCCTGCCGGTGGCCGACCTGACTTCCGGCCTGTGGGTGGCGATCGGCATCCTGGCGGCGCTGACGGGACGCGAACGCAGCGGGCGGGGCTGCCACCTGGATTTTTCCATGCTGGACGGCCAGGTCGGCCTGTTGTCGCTGGCCGCCGCGCGCTATTTCGCCCTGGGTGAAGTGCCGCCGCGCATGGGCACCGAGCATCCGGGCCGCGTGCCTTCGGCGGCCTTCGAATGCCGCGACGGCAAGTGGGTGCAGATCACCGGCAGCGACCAGCACTGGAAGCCGCTGTGCGAGCTGCTGGGCCTGGCGGCCTGGCGCGACGATGCGGCGCTGGCGCGCAACGCCGAGCGCGTGGCGCGGCGCGACGAGGTCATGCGCGGCCTGGCCGCCGCCATCGCCACGCTCGACCGCGACGAACTGTGCGCGCGCTGCGACGCCGCCGGCGTGCCGGCCGGCCCGATCCTGTCGGTTGACGAGATCATGGCCGACCCGCACGTGCGGGCGCGCGGCATGGTGCGCGAGTATGAGCATCCGCAACTGGGGCGTTTCGGCGCGGTGCCGGTGCCCTTCAAGTTCGACGGCTACGACGATCCCGGCCTCGAGCGTCCGCCGCTGCTGGGCGAGCACACGCGGCAGGTGCTGGCCGAGCGCCTGGGGCTGGACGACCGGGCCATCGCCGCCCTGCGCGAGCAGGGCGCCATCTAGCGGCAAGCAACCAGAAGACAAGCCACCATCAGGAGACATGCCATGCAACTCATCAGGAAACTCATCGCCGGCGCGGCCGGCGCCGCCCTGTGCGCGGCTGCCGTGGCCGCGCAGCCATATCCGACCAAGCCCATCACCCTGGTCAACCCTTATGCCGCCGGCGGCCCGGCCGATACGCTCGGCCGCGCGCTGGCACGCGAACTGGAGAAGCAGCTGGGCCAGCCGGTGGTGGTGGAAAACAAGGGCGGCGGCGGCGCGTCGATCGGCGCCAGCGTGGTGGCGCGCGCCGCGCCGGACGGCTATACGCTGCTGCTGGGTACCGCCGCGGCCCACATCGTCACGCCGCTGATGCAGCACACGCCGTATGACGGCGTCCAGGACTTCCGCTTCATCGGCATCGTGGGCAACCAGCCCAACATGCTGGTGGTCCATCCCAAGCTGGGCGTGAAGTCGGTGGACGAGCTGATCGCGCTGGCGCGCAAGGAGCCGGGCCAACTCAATTACGGGTCGGCCGGGCCCGGTAGCTCGCCGCACCTGGGGGCCGAACTGTTCCGCCAGCGCGCCGGCATCGAGCTGATGCACATTCCCTACAAGGGCGCGGCGCCCGCCATCAACGACCTGGTGGGCGGGCAGGTCGACATGGCGGTGCTGAACCTGGCCGCCAGCCTGCCGTTCATCAAGGACGGCCGGCTGGTGGCGCTGGCCTATGCCGCCAAGGAACGCTCGCCGCTGCTGCCCGCGGTGCCGACGCTGGCGGAGGCCGGCATCCGCGACGCCGAGTCGGCTTCGTGGTACAGCCTGGCCGCGCCCGCCGACACGCCCGATGCCGTCATCGAGCGCCTCAACCAGGCCGTCAACGCGGTGAACCAGGACCCGGCCTATCGCCAGCTGATGGGCGCGCAAGGGGTCGAATTGTGGAGCATGACCCCCGCCGAGGCGGCGGCCTTCGTACACCGCGACCAGCAGGTGCTGACCGGCCTGGTGCGCGGCGCCGGCCTGGTCAAGCAGTAGCCGGGCCGGGCGTCGACGGGCCGGCCGTGCGCCGGCCCGCGCGCTCAGGCTGCCAGCAGCTCGCCGCCGCGCGCCAGGGCCTGGCGCGTTTCGCGCACCAGTTCCGCCACCACGTCGCCCGCCGGGCACAGCGCGTCGATCAGCCCGGCGCTCTGGCCGGCCTCGACCTTGCCGCCGTCCACGTCGCCGTCTTTGGCGGATTGCTTCAGCGTGCTGCCGCCGAACAAGGCATCGAGTTCGGCGTCGGAGGCGCCGCCGCGTTCGGCCGCCGCATACTCGCGCGCGAAGGCATTGCGCAGCATGCGCACCGGCGAGCGGCCGCGCCCCACCAGGGTGGTGTCGGCCACGCCGGCGGCCAGCACCGCCTGCTTGTAGGCCGCATGCAGGCCCGATTCGGGCGTGAGCAGGAAGCGCGTGCCCAGTTGCGCGCCGTCGGCGCCCAGGCAGAGCGCCGCCGCGATGCCGGCGCCGTCGGCGATGCCGCCGGCCACCGCGAACGGGATCTCGATGGCGCGCGCCACGGCGCGCGCCAGCACCAGCGTGCCGATTTCATCGGGGCCGGGGTGGCCGCCGGCTTCCAGCCCGACCGCGATCACCGCGTCCACGCCCGCCGCCTGCGCCTTTTGCGCGTGGACGGGGCTGGCCGCCACCTGCAGCCACTTGATGCCGGCCGCGCGCGCGCGCGCCAGGTGTTTCTGCGGGCCGCCCTGCGAGGCGATGATGACCGGCACGCGTTCGGCCACGGCGATGTCCATGTGTTCTTGCGCGCGCTTGTTGTATAGCGGAATGTTGACCGCGAACGGCGCATCCGTGCCGGCCCGCACCGCCTGGATGGCCGCCAGCAGGTCGTGCGGATACATCGGCCCGGCGGCGATGGTGCCCAGGCCGCCGGCGCGCGATACGGCCAATGCCAGCGACGCATTGGAAGAGGCCCAGCTCATGCCGCCCTGGATGATCGGGTAGCGGATGCCGAGCAGGCGGGTCAGGCGGGTCTGGAGCATGGCGTCGGTCTGGTGAAAAGACAGGCTGCCATTCTTGCCGATATCGTTGATTTTAGCAACTATATGGCCGGGACCCGGCCGCGCCGTGGACACCGCGCGCCGGCGCCTGGCCGCCGGCGCGCGGCTGGATCAGGCCAGCGCCGGATAGTCGATATAGCCTTGCGCCCCGCCGCCATAGAAGGTGGCCTTGTCGGGCGCGTTCAGCGGCGCCCGTTCGCGCAGCCGGCGCACCAGGTCGGGGTTGGCGATGAACGGCTTGCCGAAGGCGACCAAGTCGGCCCGGCCCGATTCGATGGCGCTCTCCGCCAGTTGCGGATCGTAGTTGTTGTTCGCCATCCATGCGCCTTGGCGGCCCGCCGCCTCATACGCCTGGCGCAGCGCGGCGTAGTCGAAAGCCTGTTCGCCTTGCTGGAAATCGCGCGGGCCGCCGGTGGCGCCTTCGATGACATGTACGTAGGCCAGGCCATAGGCGCCCAGCTTGCGCGCAACGTAGTCGAACAGCGGCTGCGGCCGGGGATCGCTGGCGTCGTTGGCCGGCGTGACCGGCGAAAGGCGGATGCCGGTACGGCCCGCGCCGATCTCGCCGGTGATGGCGTCCATCACTTCCAGCAGCAGGCGCGCGCGATTCTCGATGCTGCCGCCGTACGCGTCGGTGCGCTGATTGCTGCCCGAGCGCAGGAACTGGTCCAGCAGGTAGCCGTTGGCGGCGTGCACTTCGACGCCGTCGAAGCCGATCTCGATGGCGGCGCGGGCGGCCCGGCGGTAGTCTTCGACGATGCCGGGCAGTTCGTCCAGGCGCAGCGCGCGGGGTTCCGAGGTGGCGGCGAATTCGCCGGTGCCGTCGGCGTGCACCAGGTAGGTCTTGGCATTGGCGCGGATGGCCGAGGGCGCGACCGGCGCGCCGTTGCCCGGCTGCAGCGAAGTGTGCGAAATGCGGCCGACGTGCCACAACTGCACGACGATCTTGCCGCCCGCCGCGTGCACGGCGTCGACCACGCGCTTCCAGCCGGCCAGTTGTTCGGCCGAGTAGAGGCCGGGCACCTGGGCGTAGCCCTGGCCCTGGTGCGAGATGGCGGTGGCTTCGGTGATGATCAGGCCGGCGCTGGCGCGCTGCGCGTAGTACGTGGCCATCATTTCGGTGGGCACGGCGCCGGGCGCGCGGTTGCGCGTCAGCGGCGCCATGACGACGCGGTTGGCCAGTTGCAGATCGCCGGCGGCGATGGGGTCGAAAAGTGTGGGCATGATGATGTCGGTTCGGGTGAAGGTGGAGGCGGGCGGGACCGGACCTCAGAGTTCCTGGTCGAGCGCGCGCAGGAACGCGGCGATGGTGTCCTCGTTGCGCTTGTAGAAAATCCATTGGCCGACGCGCCGCGTCGTGACCAGGCCGGCGCGCTGCAAGGTGGCCAGGTGGGTCGACATGGTGGACTGCGACAGGCCACAGCGCTCGAATTGCCCGGCGCACACGCCGAGTTCGAGCGGGTGCTCCTGGCCGGCGAAGTGCCGTTCCGGTTCCTTGAGCCACTGCAGGATGTCGCGGCGCACCGGGTTGGCGAGCGCCTTGATGATGAGATCGAGGTCCATGGGCGAGCCTGGGTTAATATCGAATTTGTTCGAATTATAAATCGATAGATTTGAATATTCAAATCTATCGATATACAAGCCGGCGCCAGCCCCGGCCCGGTATCGCGCGGCTAGGAGGCGCGCGCACCCCATGGGAAGGCCGGGTCACTCATTGCGCAGATAGTGCTGCGGCGGCGCGCCCAGCGCGCGGCGAAACATGGCGCTGAACGCGCTGGGGCTGTGGTAGCCCAGTTCGGCCGCGACCCGCGCCACCGGCTGGCCCAGCGACAGGCGGCGCAGCGCGTCGGCCAGCCGCACCTGCTGCACCCATTGCCGGTAGTTCAGCCCCAGTTCGGCCTGGAACAGCCGGATCAGCGTGCGTCCGCTGGCGCCCACCTCGTCGCCCCAGTCGTGCACCGTGCGCGTCAGGCCGGGCTGCGCCAGGATCGCCCGGCAGACCGTCTGCAGGCGCCGGTCCTGCGGCCAGGGGATCTGGATGGGAATGACCGGCGCGGCGCGCAGCTCGGTCAGCAGCAGCGCGGCGATCTGGCCGCCGCGTCCGGCCAGGTCGTACTCGATGGGTTCGGCGGCCAGCGCCAGCACCAGTTCGCGCAGCAGCGGCGATACCTCGATCACCTGGCAGCGGTCCCATAGCGAACGCGCCGCGTCGGCGTGCACGTACAGCGTGCGCATCAGCACCTTGTCGACCATCTGGACGCCGTGCAGGGTGTCCGGTGGCACCCACAGCGCGCGCAGCGGCGGTAGCGTCCAGAAACCGCCGGGGGTGCTGATGCGCATCACGCCCTCGATGGCGTAGATCAACTGGCCGCGCGGGTGGGTGTGCGGGCCGGTGGTGGCGCTGGGCACGAAATCCTTGGCCATGGCGGTGACCGGGCGCGGCACGTGTTGATAATCGTCGGCGACGCGGCTGCGCGTCGGGTCCAGGGGCGGGGCGAGGCGGCGGGGCATGGCGGGGGAGGGGGTTGTCATTTTCGCGACAAAAGTTGGCACTTCCGCGCATTCGGGACTTTATACACTGTTTGTTCGCGGCCGCGCCGCCCTTTGCGGCGCCGCCGCTTTTGCATCCGGAGAGCCATGACACCCCCGCCAGTTGCCGGGTCCGCGCCGGCACCCGCCCCGTCGACCGCCTTCAAGGTATTGGGCGCCATCAGTGTGGCGCACATGATGAACGACATGATCCAGTCGATCCTGTTGGCCATCTACCCCATGCTGAAGGATTCCTTCAATCTCAGCTTCGCCCAGATCGGCCTGATCACGCTCACGTACCAGATCGCCGCGTCGCTGCTGCAGCCCTGCATCGGCCTGTATACCGACAAGCGGCCCACCACTTATTCGCTGCCGGTGGGCATGGGCTTCACCCTGGTCGGACTGCTGCTGCTGGCGTTCGCCCCGTCGTTACCGTACCTGCTGGTGGCGGCCGCGCTGGTCGGGACGGGCTCGTCGGTGTTCCACCCGGAATCCTCGCGGGTGGCGCGCATGGCTTCCGGCGGGCGGCACGGCCTGGCGCAGTCGCTGTTCCAGGTGGGCGGCAATGTGGGCTCGGCGCTGGGCCCGTTGCTGGCGGCCCTGTTCATCATTCCGCACGGGCAGTCCAGCGTGGCCTGGTTCTCGCTGGCGGCGCTGTTCGGCATGATCGTGCTGGTGGGCATCGGCCGCTGGTACGGCGCCAACCGCGCGCTGCTCAAGCCGCGCGCCCGGGCGGCCGGCGAGGTGGAAGCGTTGAGCCGCGGCAAGGTGCTGTGGGCGCTGGCCATCCTGGGGGTGCTGATCTTCTCCAAGTACTTCTACCTGGCCAGCCTGAACAGCTATTTCACGTTCTACCTGATCGACAAATTCGACCTGTCGGTGCGCTCCGCGCAGTTGTACCTGTTCCTGTTCCTGGCGGCGGTGGCCTTCGGCACGGTGGCCGGCGGCCCGGTGGGCGACCGGATCGGGCGCAAGATCGTGATCTGGGTATCCATCCTGGGAGTGGCGCCGTTCACCCTGATGCTGCCGCATGCCAACCTGTTCTGGACCGGGGTGCTGGTGGTGGTGATCGGCGTGGTGCTGGCCTCGGCCTTCTCGGCCATCGTGGTGTACGCGCAGGAACTGGTGCCGGGCAAGGTGGGCATGATCGCCGGCCTGTTCTTCGGCTTTGCCTTCGGCATGGGCGGACTGGGCGCCGCGGCGCTGGGCAAGCTGGCCGACATGACCAGCATCGGCTACGTGTACGAGGTGTGCGCCTACCTGCCGCTGCTGGGCCTGGTCGCCTTCCTGCTGCCGGATATCGAGCGCGGCAAGGCCAGGCCCGCGGGGCCGGCGCTGCGCCCGCAAATGGGCGGCGGCGCAACTTCGCTGGACAAATAGGAAATCTCCGTTATAATTTCGCCTCTTTACCAGCGCCCGTAGCTCAGTTGGATAGAGTACTTGGCTACGAACCAAGGGGTCGTGGGTTCGAATCCTGCCGGGCGCGCCATATTCAAGAAGGGTCTGCATAGCACATGCAGGCCCTTTTTCTTTGCCTGTTTGCTGCGCACATGGCGCACGCCGGCCGGTATGCGGGAACGCCACGGCGGCGGCCGCGCCGCGGCCGCATGGCCAGCAGCCGGCCGCCGCGGGCCGGCCAGGCTGCTCGCGCCTTCTTTTTGGTATACGGATTTACCCGAATCCCGGGGTGAAAGGCATTTGTTTCGCCTGTTTTTGTGTATATAGTATACAAAACAAGGGGAGGAACCCGTGGCTGTCGAATACCTGGCCGATGCCGCCGAGCAGGCGGCTCCGGATGGCTTGTCGTTTTGCCACTGGCCGCTGTGGCGCCTGAGCGAGGCGCTGCAGGCCGGCGAAATCTGCGCACTGGACCTGGTCCACCATTGCGAGGCCGCCTTCCGGCGCGACCACGCCGCGGTCAATGCGCTGGCGCTGCACGACTACGATGCCGCGCGGCAGGCTGCCCGCCGCGCGGATCACGAGCGCCGCGCCGGGCGCGCATCCGGCGCGCTGCACGGCATTCCGTTCTCGATCAAGGAGTCGTTCGACGTGGCGGGCTGGCCCACCACCTGCGGCGACCCCAGGCATGTTGGCAATATCGCGGCGCGCGACGCGGCGGCGACGGCCCGCCTGCGGCAGGCGGGCGGCATCCTGGTGGGCAAGTCCAATGTGCCGTGCCACCTGCGCGACTGGCAGAGCTATAACGCCTTGCACGGCACCACCCGCAACCCCCACGACCTGTCGCGCACGCCGGGCGGTTCGTCGGGCGGCAGCGCGGCCGCGGTCTGCACCGGCATGAGCGTATTCGACGTGGGATCCGACATCGGCTCGTCGCTGCGCAATCCGGCGCACTATTGCGGCATTTTTTCGCACAAGAGCACGCATGGCCTGGTGTCGCTGGCTGGCCATGGCATCGCCAGCGACGATCCCGCGCCCGACATCAACGTGGCCGGCCCGCTGGCGCGTTCGGCGCGCGACCTGGAAATCATCCTGCGCGTGCTGGCCGACGACGCGACGCAGCTGGCTGCGCCACGCCCCGCGCATCTGGCCGATTGCCGCGTCGCGGTGCTGCCGACCCACCCGTTGGCGCCGGTCGACGGCGGCGTGGCCAGCGTCATCGAGGCGCTGGGGCGCGACCTGGAACGCGTCGGCGCCTCGGTGGCCTGGAATGCCGTACCGGACATCGACGCGGCCGAACTATGGCGCACCTATGTGCTGATGCTGCGCGCCGCGACGTCGATCTACGCGGACGACGCCGCCTATGAGGCGTTGCGCGCCCGCGCGGGCGCGGTCGATCCGCGCGACGACAGCTACGCCGCGCTGCAATACCGCGGCGCCGCGCTGGATCACCGCGCCTGGCTGCAGTTGGCCCAGGCGCGCCGGCGCTTCGCGCGCGCCTGGGATGCCTTCTTCGCGCGCCACGACGTGCTGTTGTGCCCGGCCGCCGCCACCGCCGCCTTCCCGCTCGACGAGGCGGGCGAACCCTGGCAGCGGACGCTGACGGTGAATGGCCAGCCGCAGCCCATGACCACGCAGCTGTTCTGGGCCGGGTATTCGGGCCTGTGCGGCCTGCCGTCCACCGTGGCGCCGGCGGGCCGCGACCCTGCCGGCCTGCCGGTCGGCGTGCAGATCGTCGCCAGCCGTTCGCATGACCTGACGTCCCTGCGCGTGGCGCAATGGCTGGAGGCGCGGGGCTACGCCTACCGCCCGCCCGCCCCGGCGCGCGCTGCTTGAGCCGCCGCGGGGCCGGCCGCCCCGCACGATTTTCCATGCCGCAAGAAACTGAGGGGGAATACCGATGTTCAGCTGGTTCAAAGACCTGACGCACATGGAGCGCAAGGGGTTCTACGGCGCCTTCCTGGGACATGCGGTCGATGTCTTCGACTTCATGATCTATTCGTTCCTGATTTCCACGCTGCTGGCGCAGTGGGACATGAGCAAGTCCGAGGCCGGCGCCATCGTGACGTATACGCTGGTGTCGTCGCTGGTGGGCGCCATCGTGGCCGGCATGCTGGCCGATCGCTACGGCCGCGTGCGGGTGCTGCGCTGGACCATCGTGGTGTTCGCGTTTGCCTGCTTCATGTGCGGGCTGGCTACCAGCCCCGAGCAACTGATGGTGTTCCGGATGATCCAGGGCCTCGGTTTCGGCGGCGAATCGTCGCTGTGCATGGTGCTGGTGACCGAGATGATCCGCAACCCGGCGCATCGCGGCAAGTATTCGGGCTTCACCGCCAGCAGCTATTCGTTCGGCTGGGGCGCGGCGGCGCTGGCGTATGCGCTGATGTTCTCGATCCTGCCGCCCGAATACGCGTGGCGCGTCTGCTTCTTCCTGGGCGTGCTGCCGGCGTTCGTGGTCATCTACCTGCGCCGCAACCTGGTCGAGCCGGAAGTCTACGTGAAGGCGCGCGCCACGGCGCAGGCGGTGCCGCCGAAGCAGAACCTGGCGCGCGTATTCAAGCTGCCGTTGCTGGGCAAGACGGTGCTGTGCAGCCTGCTGTCGGGCGGCATGCTGGGTGGCTACTATGCCATCGCCACCTGGCTGCCCACCTACCTGAAGACCGAGCGCGGGCTGTCGGTATTCGGCACCAGCTCGTACCTGGTGGTGATGATCCTGGGATCCTTCCTCGGCTACGTGGCGGGCGCCTACGCCACCGACCGGCTGGGCCGGCGCGCCACCTATGTGCTGTTCGCCGTCGGCGCGCTGGCCATGGCGCTGTGCTACATGATGATCCCGATTTCCAACACCTCGATGCTGTTCCTGGGCTTCCCGCTCGGCATCCTGATGCAGGGCATGTTCTCGGGCATCGGCGCGACGATCTCGGAGTCCTATCCCAGCAGCGTGCGCGCGACCGGCTACGGCGTGTCGTACAACGTCGGCCGCGTGATCGGCTCGTTCTTTCCGCTCACGGTCGGCTGGCTCAGCTCCGGCCGCCTGGGGCTCGGCCTGGCGATCGCGGTCGTGGCCGGCGTCGGCTACGGCATGGTGATCCTGGCCGCCTTGCTGCTGCCCGAGACCAAGGGCCTGGACCTGAACAAGATCGAGGATGCCGCGCCGGAAGAAGGCGCGGAGGAAGCGGCGGCGATGGTGGGCACGCCGGGGGCGGCGGCGGGGCGGTGACGAAGCTGCGGTGTCAGGCACGCAAGGTGCCTGACACCTTTCCAAGGGGGGAGGGCGGTGTCAGACACCTTGCGTGTCTGACACCTTCACACACCTTCACCGGCGGCTTGGCTTCAGAACCTGTACGCCGCGCTCAGCGTCACGGTGCGGCGCTGGCCGTAGAAGCAGTCGCCCCGTTCCAGGCAGGTGACTTCATAGCTCTTGTCGGCGATGTTGTTCACGTTCAGCGCGTAGCGCCAGGAGCCGCTGTCGTAGGCCAGCATGGCGTCGAACAGCGTCACCGATGGGGTCTCCGGCGCGCTGCCGGTCGTGAAGGCGCCCAGATAGCGCACGCCGGCGCCCGCCGAGAAGCCGGACACGCCCGCCACCGCGAAGCGGTACTTGCCCCAGAGCGACGCCATGTGCTTGGGCACGCCTTCCAGGGCCGGGTCGATGTCGGTGTAGATGTAGTTGGCGATCACATCCATCTGCTTGGTCACGCGGCCGCGGAACTCCAGTTCCACGCCGCGCGTCTTGGTCTTGCCCGCCTGGATCTGGTTGTTGGGGTTGGCGGGATCCGGCACCTGGCGGTTCTTTTCGCGCAGGTCGTACACCGCCGCGGTGACCTGCAGGTCCTGCTCAGGCGGCATGTACTTCAGGCCGGCTTCCCACTGCTTGCCGCGCATCGGCTTGTAGCGGTCGTTGTAGAAGTTGGTGCCAGCCACGGGCGTGAATGACTCGCTGTAGCTCAGATAGGGCGACACGCCGTTGTCGAAGGCATACAACAGGCCGAACCGCTTGGTGGTGGCGTTGTCGGTCTCGCGGTCGCTGCCTTCCACGTCGCTGCGCGCACGGTCGTGCCGCAGGCCCGCCACGAATATCCAGTTGCCGTAGCGGACCTGGTCCTGGGCGTAGAAGCCCATTTGCTGCTGCTTGGTCTTGGGCGTGTCGGTCAGCTCGTATTCGGGGATGTTGCCGTAGACGGGGTGGTACACGTTCAGCGGGCTGCCCATGCCTCCGGCGGTCTGCCCGGTTTCGCGGTAGCGGCTGTAGTCGAAGCCGAACAGCACCGTGTGCTCGGTGGCGCCCCAGTCCAGCTTGCCTTCCAGGTGCTGGTCGGCCAGCAGCGTGCGCATGCGCGGCTTGTTGATGTAGAAGATCCGGTTCAGCGTGCTTTGCTCGGGGTCGATGAACGGGTTGTCCGGGTTCGAGTAGACATCCGGGTACAGCGATTTGTAGTCGACCTTGCTGATGGTGTTGCGGAAGTTCTGGCGCACCGTCCAGCGGTCGTTGAACTTGTGCTCGAACAGCCAGCCCACGCTGAACTGCTCGGTGTCGTAGGCGTCGAACCCCGGCTCGCTGACGAAGCGGCGCGTCGGGATGCGGCCGTTGGGGTTGTCCAGCACCGTGCCTTTCCACGGCAGGAACGACTGGGTGGTGCCCGCCTTGTCTTTCTGGAAATAGCCTTGCAGGGTCAGCGTGGTGGCGGCGCTGGGCTGCCAGGTCAACGACGGCGCCAGCATCAGGCGGTCGTCGGTGGCGTGCTGCACCTGGGTGTCGCTGTCGCGCGCCACCGCCACCACGCGGTACAGCCACTCGCCGTCTTCGGTCAGCGGGCCGGTCAGGTCGGCCTGCACTTCCTTGCGGTTGTGGTTGCCCAGCACCACGCCGATTTCGCGCTGGGCCTCGGGTTGCGGGCGCTTGCTGACCAGGTTCAGCACGCCGCCCGTGCTGCCCTGGCCATACAGCATGGACGACGGGCCGCGCAGCAGCTCGATGCGTTCCAGCGCATAGACCTCGGTGCGCGGGTTGTTGTAGTTGAAGAACTGGCGCAGGCCGTCCAGGTATTGCACCGGCTCGACCCCGCGCACGCGCACGTAGTCGGCCCGGTTGTCCACGCCGTAGGCGTTGGGGCGCACCCCGGCCGCATAATTCAGCGCGTCCTGCACGTTCTGGGCGCCCTGGTCGACGATCTGGTCGCGCGGGATCACCGTAATGGCTTGCGGGGTTTCGCGCAACGAGGTGTCGGTCTTGGTGCCGGTGGCGCTGCGCCGGGCGGCATAGCCGATCACCGGGCCGGTGGCGGTTTCCTGGCTGCCGGTCACTTGCACGGCCGGCAGGGTGGCGGCGTCGCCGGCTTCGGCCTGCTGGGCCCGCGCGGTGGACGCCGCCAGGCAGGCGGCCAGCATGGTCAGGGCGAATACGGGCGTCTGGCGGGCGACGCGGGCTCGCGTATGGACTGTCAAAGGGGATCCCCAATCGAAAAAGTATCTTGTCTAGGAATAATAACGATTTCCATTCCGAAAGGAATTATAGGCAGGATCCCGGGCGTTGCGCAAAGCTCGCCGGGCGCCGCGCAAAGGCGACGGGCCGGCGCGAAACCCTTTCCGGCGCGGGCGGGCCCTAGTCCTCGGCGGGGCCGGCGCGCCGGGCGGCGGCGCGGCGCGTGCCGCCCTGGCGGCGGCTGGCCTTGTCGGCCACCACGTTCTCGGTGGCCATGCGCGCGCCGCGTTCGGCCACTATCTGCAGCAGGCGCAGCAACTGGCGCGCTTCGTCGGCCGACAGGTCGGCCATCAGCAGCTCGTTCAGGCGCGTGATCTCCGGCAGCATGGCCCGGTACAAAGCCTGGCCGGCCGCGGTGGCCATGACGTTGGCGACGCGCCGGTCGCGCGCGTCGCGCACCCGCGCCACCCAGCCTTTTTCGCTGAGCGAACCCAGCGCCCGCGAGGTGCGCACCAGGTCCAGGCGGGCAGTGGCCGCCAGCTCCGCCGAGGTCAGCGGGCCGTATTCGACGATCGCCGCCAGCAGCCGCCATTCGCGGCGGGTGATGCCGAAGCGTCCTTCGCACAGGCGCACGAACACCGGGCTGGCCTGCGACCAGGCCTGGTACAGGCAATACATGGGCATGTCCGCCAGATGGTCGGGCGGCGGTGGCGCGCTGGGCATGCGAGGCTCTCCTGGGGCGGTTTTGTAGTTATGCCGATATTGGATTAGATCAAGAAACAGCTCCGTTGCTACAGTCTTTGCGCACATAAAAAATACAGGAGGAAGACATGTTCAAACGGATACTGGCCGCGCTGGCGGCCTGTGCGCTGGCCGTGCCGGCCTGGGCGGCGGCGCCGCTGGACGGGCCCTTGACCATCGTGGTCGGCTACCCGCCGGGCGGCAGTTCCGACCGCATTGCCCGCCTGGTGGCCGAACGGCTGAAGGACCGCGTCGGCGTCGCGGTCATCGTCGAGAACAAGACCGGCGCGGGCGGCCGCATTGCCGCGCAAATGCTGCGCAACGCCGACGTCGGCCAGAATGTGCTGCTGCTCGGCAACCCGGCGGTGATGGTGGTGGCGCCGCTGGTCTACCAAGACCCGGGCTATGACGCGCAGCGCGGTTTCCGGCCGGTGTCGCTGGTCAGCAGCTACCAGTTCGCGCTGGCGGTATCGGCCGATTCCCCCATGCGCGACCTGCCGTCGCTGCGGCAGTGGCTCAAGGCCAACCCCGAGCGCTTCACCGTGGGCGTGCCGGCGACCGGCAGCCTGCCGCATTTTTTCGCGCTGATGCTGGGCGACGAAATCGGCCTGGCGGCCGAAGTGGTGGGATACCGCGGTTCCGGGCCGCTGATCAGCGAATTGATCGGCGGCATCCTGCCGCAGGCCATCGACACGCTCGATACGCTGCTGCCGCAGCACGAGGGCGGCCGCGTGCGCATCCTGGCGACCTCGGGCGCCCAGCGCGATCCGGCCCTGCCGGACGTTCCCACCTTCCGCGAGGCAGGGGTCGACCTGGCCGCCGACGGCTGGAACGCCTTCTTCGCGCCGGCCGCGATGCCGCAGGAAAAGGCCGAGCGCCTGGGGCGCGATATCGCCGCCGTGATGCGCGACCCGGCCATGCAGCAGGCGGTGCGGGCGGCCAACCTGGCGCCGGTATCGGCCGATGCGCGGCAGACGGCGCAGGAGCTGGCCGCCTACCGGCAGCAATGGGAGCCGGTGGTGCGCCGTTCCGGCTTCAAGGCCACGCAATAGCGGGAGGGCGCATCTCATGAGCGATATCCAGAATGTGCTGTTCATCATGGCCGACCAACTGCGCGCCGATCACCTGGGCTGCTATGGGCATCCCTATCTGCGCACGCCGAACCTGGATGCGCTGGCGGCGCGCGGCGTGCGTTTCGAGCGGGCGTTCGTCAACGCCGGCGTGTGCGGCCCGTCGCGCATGAGCTATTACACCGGCCGCTACCCGTCCAGCCATGGCGTCACGTGGAATCGCGTGCCGCTGTCGGTCGGCGAAGTGACGCTGGGCGAATACCTGGCGGGCCGCGAGCGCGACCTGGTGCTGATCGGCAAGAGCCATGTCATCCCCGATCGCGCCGGCATGGAGCGCCTGGCCATCGACGGCGGCTCGGAGCTGGGCGCCTTGCTGGCGCGCGGCAGCTTCCGCGAGGCCGACCGCTACGACGGCCACCACGAGCCGGGCGAGGAGAGCGGTTATCCCGCCTTCCTGCGCCGCCATGGCTATGATTCGGCCGACCCCTGGACGGACTACGTCATCGCGGCGGTGGACGGCGACGGCCAGGTCGTCAGCGGCTGGCACATGCGCAATACCCACTTGCCGTCGCGCGTGCGCGAGGCGCATTCCGAGACGGCCTATACCACCGACTGCGCGCTGCAGTTCATGCGCCAGCGCGGCGCGCAGCCCTGGGCCCTGCACCTGAGCTACGTCAAGCCGCACTGGCCGTACATGGCGCCCGATCCCTATCACCGCATGTACAGCAGCGACCAATGCCTGCCGGTGGTGCGCAACCAGCGCGAGCTGGCGGGCGCGCACCCGGTGCTGCAGGCGTACCGCCAGCACGAGGAAAGCCGCAGCTTCGCGCGCGATGAATGCGTGCGCACCGTGCGGCCGGCCTACCAGGGCCTGATCACTCAGCTCGACACGCACCTGGGCCGCCTGTTCGACTACATGGAAGGGGCCGGCCTGATGCGCAACACGCTGATCGTCTTCACCTCGGACCATGGCGATTTCCTGGGCGACCATTGGCTGGGTGAAAAGGAACTGTTCTACGACACCGTGCAGCGCGTGCCGCTGATCGTGATGGATCCGGGCAGGGCGGCCGACGCCACGCGGGGGAGCGTCGAGCGCCGGCTGGTGGAAAGCGTGGACATGGTGCCGACCATCCTGCGCGCGCTCGACGCGCCGCTGCCCGCGCACCGGCTGGAAGGCCGCGCACTGCAGCCGCTGCTGCATGGCATGGACGACGGCCAGCCATGGCGCGACGCCGCCGTGTCGGAGCTCGACTACAGCTTCCGGCAGGCCCGCGTGGCGCTGGGCAAGACACCGCAGCAGGCGCGCGCCTGGTCGGTGCGCACCGAACGCTGGCGCTATGTATATTGGCTCGACGAAGCCGAGCAACTGTACGACCTGCAGGCCGACCCGGACGAGTTCGAAGACCTGGGCGCCAGCGCCGCGCATGCCGGGGTGCGCGCCGAGATGCGCCAGCGGCTGCTGGAATGGTCGCTGCGCGCCAAGCGGCGCTCCACCATGTCCGACGGCGCGGTCGAGCAGTCCACCAACGCCCACAAGCGCGCGGGCGTGTTCTTCGGACAGTGGTAGGCGGCAGCCGGCGCCGCCCGGCGCCGGCGCGGCTTCACGCCACCTGGCGCGCCGCCGTCATCTGCCGGTTCACCAGGTGCGCGTAGGCGCCGCCGCGCCGCAACAGGGTTTCGTGCGTACCCGCCTCGACGATGCGGCCGCCGTCCACCACCGCGATGGTGTCGGCCTGGCGGATGGTCGACAGCCGGTGCGCGATGATCAGCGTGGTGCGGTGGCGCATCAGCTCGGCCAGCGCCTGGTGCACCTGGGCCTCGCTGATCGCATCCAGGTGCGACGTGGCCTCGTCCAGGATCAGCACCGGCGCGTCGCGCAGGAAGGCGCGCGCGATGGCGATGCGCTGGCGCTGTCCGCCGGACAGCGCGACGCCGCGCTCGCCCACCCGCGTGTCCAGGCCGTCGGGCAGCCCCGCCACGAAGTCCGCCAGCGCCGCGCGCTCGATGGCCAGGGCCAGCTCGGCCGCGCTGGCATCGGGCCGCGCCAGGCGGATGTTGTCTTCCAGCGTGCCGTTGAGCAGCCAGGTGTCCTGGGCCACCAGCGCGATGCGGCGGTACAGCGCGTCCAGCGTCAATTCGGGCAGGCCGATGCCGCCGATGCGCACGGTGCCCCGCTGCGGATCCCAGAAGCGCAGCAGCAGGCTGGCCAGCGTGCTCTTGCCCGCCCCGGACGGGCCCACCAGCGCCAGCGTGGCGCCCGCCGGCAAGTCCAGCGAGACGCCGCTCAGCGCGGGCCGGGCTCGGCCGGGATAGGTGAATGTCACGTCCTCGAAGGCCAGCGGCAGGCCGGCCGCGGCCATGGGCGGGTCGAGCGGCCCGTCGGCGATGTGCACCGGCTCGTCGTGAATGGCGCGCAGGCGGCGGGTCGAGGCCAGCGTATCCGCCAGCTGCCGGCTGACCTGGGCGATCTCCGAGACCGGCAGGAAAGCCGACACTGACAGCAGGATCAGCAGCGGCAGCAGCCCGGCGGCCAACTCGCCCCGCGCCACCCACCACGCGCCGGTGGCGGCGACCGCCAGCCCGCCCAGGCCGGTGGCGATCTCGAGCAGGGCGCCCTGGCGCGACAGGTCGGCCAGCAGCGCCAGCCGGACCTTCTGGTAATCGCGGGCGATGGCCAGGAAGGCGGCGCGGCGCCGTCCCGTGGCCGAGAAGGCCACCAGGTCCGACAGGCCCTGGATGCTTTCGGCCAGGTGGGCGCTGAGCAGGCCCAGCGCCTGGCGCGCGCGGCTGCCTTCGGCATCCACGCGGGCGCGGCTCAGCCAGGGGGACGCCCCGGCCCACAGCAGGAACGGCAGCAGCGCTGCCATCAGCGGCCAGGCGGCGGCGCCGAGAATCGCCACCACCAAGGCCGGCACCAGCACTGCCACGAAGGCCGGCGCCACCGTGTGGGCGAAGAAGTACTCGACCGTTTCGACGTCCTGTGTGGCCAGGCCGACCAGGTCGCCGGCGCGGCGCCGCAGCAGGTAGGCCGGCGCCAGTGCCTCCAGCTTGCGATACAGCGCGATGCGCATTTCGGCCAGCAACTGGTAGGCGATGGCATGCGCCAGCCACGACTCGATCCAGTGCAGCGCGGCCGCCGCCACCGCCGCCGCGAACAGCGCGGCCAGCAGGCCGTCGAACGGCTCGCCGTTCTTGAGTCGGGCGATCACCAGCGCGCCCAGCACCGACACGCCGATGAACGCCGCCACCCGCCCGACGCCGCTGGCCACCGTGATGGCGAACTGCCGCTTCCAGGGGCGAATGATGTCCAGCAGGGTGCCCAGCACCTGGCGCGTGCCGATGTGGCGCGCCTCGTCTTCGAGCGGCAGCGGGGCGGGGCGGTCGGCGGCGGGGCCGTCGGCGTCCGGCGCGCCGGCCGCGCGCACGGCGGGCAGGTCGAGCGTTTCCGCCGGCCCCTGCTGCGCGCCCATCAGGCGCCGGTACAGCGTGTCGCCGGCCATCAGCGTGGCGTGCGTGCCGGTCTCGACGATGCGTCCGCCGTCCAGCACCAGGATGCGGTCGGCATTGATCACGCTGGACAGCCGGTGCGCCAGCACCAGGGTGGTGCGGCCGCGGCTGAGCCGGTCCAGCGCCTGCTGGATTTCGGCCTCGTTCTCGGCATCCACGGACGACAGCGCCTCGTCCAGGACCAGCACCGGCGTGTCGCGCAACAGGGCGCGGGCGATTGCCAGGCGCTGGCGCTGGCCGCCGGAAAGCTGGGTGCCGCGCTCGCCCAGCAAGGTCTGGTAGCCCTGCGGCAGCGCCATGATGAACGTGTGGGCGTTGGCGGCCATGGCGGCGGCGCGCAATTGTTCCGGCGTGGCGTCGGGCCGCGCCAGCAGCAGGTTTTCTTCCACGGTGCCGTGGAACAGCGTGCTGTCCTGGGCGACCAGCGAGATGCGCGCGCGCACGGCTTCGGGATCGAGGCTGCGCAGGTCCTGGCCGTCCAGCTCGATGGCGCCCGCCTGGGGATCGTGCAGGCGCAGCAGCAGGCGCACCAGGGTGGATTTGCCGGAGCCGCTCGGGCCGACGATGCCCACGCGCTCGCCGGGCCGCACGTCGAACGTCATGCCCTGGTGCGTGATGCTGCGTCCGCCGGGATAAGAGAACGCCACATCGCGGAAGGCGATCGCCAGGCCGCCGCGGCCGCCATCGGGCAGCGTGGCGGCGCCGCCCGACGGCGCGGAGCTGGTGGCTTCCAGCAGGGCGCGCACGCTGGCGGCGGCCGATTGTCCCATCAGCCCCTGGTGCAGGACGGCGCGCATGTCGCGCAAGGGGCGGAAGATCTCCGTGCCGGCCATCAGCACCACCAGCAGCGCGGCCAGCGTCATCTCGCCCTGGGCCACGCGCCAGGCGCCCAGCGCCAGCGCGGCGGCCGCGCCGACGGTGATGCCGATGTCGGTGGCGAAGCGCGCCGAGACCTCGCGCCCCAGCACCTTGAAGGTGTTGTCCGACAGCGTCCGCGCGCGCGCCGCCAGCCGGTCGCCCCAGGCGCGGCTCTGGCCGAACGCCTTGAGGGTGGGCAGCCCCTGCATGGCGTCCAGGAATTCCTCGCCGAAGGCCTTGAACGCCTGGGCGCGGCGCCGCGAGGCATCGCGATGGCTGCCGTGCGCCGCCAGCGGCAGGATCAGCGTGACCAGCGCCGCCGCGAGCAACACCAGGGCCACCGGCCAGTCCCACCAGGCGATGAAGGCGAAGATCACGATCGGCGCGCAGGCGGCGATGAACAGCTGCGGCAGGTAGCGGCCGAAGAAACTCTGCAGCTGCTCGACGCCGTCGATAACGGCCAGCATCACGCCGCCGGTGCGCTGCCCGCCGAACCAGGCCGGTCCCAGCTCGACGATCTTGTCGTAGAGCTGCGCGCGCAGGTTGTCCTGGATGCGCGCCGCGTTGCGGTTGGCCACCAGGTTCAGCGCATGCTCGCAGGCGCCGCGCAGCAGGATGGCGGCGGCCGCGCCGGCCAGCGGCCACCACAGCGCCGCGCCGCCCGCGCCGGCGAACAGTCGCGCCAGGAACTGGCCCAGCAGCACGAAACGGGCGATGCCGGCCGCCAGGCCCAGCAGCCCCAGCAGGGCGCAGCCCAGCATGCGCAGCCGCACGCCGCGCGTCATCGCCCAGAGTGTCGAGTCGAAATACATGTTGCCCCTCTCCTGTAGCCGACAGGATAGCGCAGCCGGGAGGGTGTCAGAACAGGCCGAACAGGCCGCCGCGATTCAAGTCCTTTTCGCACGAGCGGTACTGCGCGCCGAACCGTTCGGCGCGCGCCTGCACCTGCTGGGCCACGCGCTTGAGCCACGCCTTGCCGTCATAGCTGCGGTTGCGATAGCCGGTCCAGCCTTCGTGGTAGTTCAGGTACTGGCCGTAGGCGTCCCATTTGGATACGCCGTTCAGGCGCTGCGTCTTGGTCATGTACCAGCCCATGAAGTCCAGCGCGTCGGCCAGGTCGTCGCGGCTGGCCGTCCAGCTGCCCGCCTCGCGCTTGTAGTCGGCCCAGGTCTCGTCCTTGGCCTGGGCATAGCCGTAGGCCGAACTGACGCGGCCCCAGGGAATGAAGCCCAGGAAGTAGTAGCGCGGCGGCAGCGCGTCGTGGCGGAAGCTGGATTCCTGGTACATCATCGCGAACGGCACTTGCACCGGCACGCCCCATTTCTTCTGCACGTCCAGCGCGGCGTCGTGCCAGTCCGGCTTCTCGCGGAAGATGGCGCAGAGATCCTCGGGGTTGGAGGGCGGCGTAGTGGCGCAGCCCGTCAAGAGCGTCAGCAGGGTCAGCAGCAGCGGCCCACGTCTCATTGCCGGATTCCTTGTGCGGGGGATGGCGGCAATTCTAAGCGGTTCCGCGTGTCACGGAGCGCGCCGCTCCGTGCGCGCCGGCTGTCAGGGCAGCACGTCGCGCGCCAGGATGAACTCGCTGGCGCTCATCAGGTCGGCCACCAGGGCCGCGCGGGCCGCCGCGGGATCCTGGCGCGCGATGGCCGCGACCATGTCGGCATGATGCCGGTGCGCCTCGCCGTGCGTCAGGCGGCGCGGGCTGCTGGCCAGGTCATAGTTCAGCACCGGGCCGACCTGCAGCCACAGACTCTCGACGATCTGCAGCAGCACCGGCATGCGCGCGGCGCGATAGATGGCGAAATGCAGGTTCTTGTTGGCGCGCACCGCCTGGCGCCCGTCGGGCTCGGGCTGTTCGCGCGCCTGGCGGAACTCCTGTTCGTGGCGGCGGATTTCGGCCAGTTCGGCGGCGTTGCGATGCTGCGCCGCCTGTTCGATGGCGAGGCCTTCGAGCTGGATGCGCAGGGTGCGCAGTTCCAGGAACCGTTCACGCGTCATGATGGGCACGCGAATGGCGCGGTTGGGCAGGACCTCGAGCGCCTGTTCGGCCGACAGGCGGCCGACCGCCTCGCGCACCGGCATGGCGCTGGTGCCGACCGTGGCGGCCAGGCCGCGCAGCGTGAAGCGCTGGCCCGGCTCCATCTCGCCCGATTGCAGCAGTTCCTTCAAATCGGCGTACACCCGGTCGGACAGCGTATGCCGGACGATCTTCTCCATCTTGCCTTCCAGTTCGGTGGCGGGCGGCAGGCGGTCCGCGGCGTCGGCGGCGGGCGGGGCGGGCGGTTGCATCACGGGGATTCCCATCGTACTATTCCGTCATGATCTGTGATCACAGATACGAATTATAAGCCGAATCCGGTCCGCGCGGGCGCGGCGGCAAGTCGAACCATGCGCGGCGTACGCCGCAGGAGGAGCAAATGAGCAAGCAAGCGGACGGGCTGGAGGGGTTGCGGGTCGTGGTCACGGCGGGGGCGGGCGGCATCGGCCTGGCCATTGTGCGGCATCTGGCCGCGTGCGGCGCGCGGGTGTTCACCTGCGATGTCGCCGAACCCGCGCTGGCGCAGCTGGCGCAAAGCCATCCCGAGGTCGGGGCGATCCGCGCCGATGTTTCCAGCGAGGCGGACGTGGCGCGCCTGTTCGAGGCGGCCGAGCGGCAATTGGGCGGGCTCGACGCGCTCATCAACAATGCCGGCATCGCCGGCCCGACCGGCGCGGTGGAAGACCTCGACCCGCTGGAATGGCGCCGCTGCGTGGACATCTGCCTGACCGGCCAGTTTCTCTGCACCCGCCTGGCGGTGCCCCTGCTCAAGGCGGCCGGCGGGGGCGCCATCGTCAACATGTCGTCCGCGGCGGGCCGCCACGGCTATGCCTTCCGCACGCCGTATTCCTCGGCCAAGTTCGGCGTCATCGGCTTCACCCAGAGCCTGGCCAAGGAGCTGGGGCCGGCCGGCATCCGCGTCAACGCGATCCTGCCGGGCATTGTCGAAGGCCCGCGCATGGAGGGCGTGATCCGCGCGCGCGCCGAACAGGTGGGCGTGTCTTATGAGCGCATGGAAGCCACCTACCTGGAACGCATCTCGCTGCGCCGCATGGTGACGCAGCACGACATCGCGCTGTCGGTGGCTTTCCTGCTGTCGGAAGGGGGGCGCAATATTTCCGGCCAGTCGCTGAGCGTGGACGGCAACGTCGAGACACTGTGAGGAGACCGCCATGCTACGCATCGCCATCGTCGGCGCCGGCCTGATCGGCCGCGCCTGGGCCATTGTGTTCGCGCGCGGAGGCCATCGCGTCGCGCTGTGGGACAAGCAGCCCGGCCAGGCCGAGCGCGCGCTGGAATTCGCCGCCACCGTACTGCCGGACCTGGATCGGCACGGGCTGCTGCGCGGCCAGCGGCCGGCCGAGGTGCAGGCCCGGCTGCAAGTGGAAACCGAGCTCGACGCCGCCCTGGCGCAGGCCGATTATGTGCAGGAGAACACGCCCGAAGTGCTCGACAGCAAGCGCGCGGTATACGCCGAGCTCGACCGCCTGGCGCCGGCCGGGGCCATCCTGGCCAGCTCGACGTCGGCGCTGCTGCCGTCGCGCTTCACCGACCACCTGCCCGGCCGCGAGCGCTGCCTGGTCGCGCATCCCATCAATCCGCCCTACCTGGTGCCGGCGGTGGAACTGGTGCCGGCGCCCTGGACCGCGCCGCAGACCATGGCGCGGGCCCGCCAGATCCTGGCCGATGCCGGACAAGTGCCCATCATGATGCGCCGCGAGATCGACGGCTTCGTCATGAACCGCCTGCAGGGCGCGCTGCTGCAGGAAGCCTTCCGGCTGGTGGCGGACGGCTATGCCGGCGTCGAGGACGTGGATGTCGGCATCCGCGAAGGCCTGGCCCTGCGCTGGTCGTTCATGGGCCCGTTCGAGACCATCGACCTGAATGCGCCGGGCGGCGTGCGCGATTACGCCGGGCGCTACGAAAGCATGTACGCGGGCCTGTTCGAGCAGATGCAGCGGCGCGTGCCGTGGAGCGGCGAAACCATGGACCGTGTCGAGGCCGAGCGCCGCGCGCGGCTGCCCGCCGACGCGCTGGCGGCGCGCCAGCTGTGGCGCGACCGCCGGCTGATGGCGCTGGCCGCGCACAAGCAGGCCGGCCGCGACGACCAAACCCCCTGAGCGCGCCCGCCGACGCGCCCATCACCACGGAGCCCAGCATGTCCCAGGACAGAGTCATCATCACCTGCGCCATCACCGGCGCGATCCACACGCCCTCCATGTCGCCGCACCTGCCCATCACGCCCGAGCACATCGCGCGCGAGGCGGTGGCGGCGGCGGAGGCGGGCGCCGCCATCCTGCATCTGCACGCGCGCGACCCGCAGAACGGCAAGCCCGACCAGACGCCCGAGGCGTTTGCGCGCTTCCTGCCGGAGGTCAAGCAGCGCACCGGCGCGGTGATCAACATCACCACCGGCGGCAGCCCCTACATGCGCGTCGAGGAACGCGTCCGGCCGGCGGCCCAATTCAAGCCCGAGGTGGCTTCGCTGAACATGGGCTCGATCAACTTCGGCCTGTACCACCTGCTGAACAAGTACAAGGAATTCCAGTTCGACTGGGAACGCGAGCACCTGGAGGCCACGCGCGACCTGGTGTTCCGCAACAGCTTCAAGGACATCGAATACATCCTGTCGACCTGCTACGACAACGGCACGCGCTTCGAATTCGAGTGCTACGACATCGCCCACCTGTACAACTTGGCGCACTTCGCCGACCGCGGCCTGGTCAAGGCGCCGTTCTTCGTCCAGTCGGTGTTCGGGCTGCTGGGCGGCATCGGCACCCACCCGGAAGACGTGATCCACATGCGCCGCACCGCCGACCGGCTGTTCGGCGCGGACTACCGCTGGTCGGTGCTGGGCGCCGGCGCCAGCCAGTTCCGCATCGCCGCGCAGTCGGTGGCCATGGGCGGCAATGTGCGGGTAGGGCTGGAGGACAGCCTGTGGGCCGGCAAGGGCCGGCTGGCGCAGTCCAACGCCGAGCAGGTGCGCTCGGTGCGCCAGATGATCGAGGGGCTGGGCATGCAGGTCGCCACGCCGGACGACGCGCGCCGCATCCTGCAGCTCAAGGGCGGCGACCAGGTGGCGTTCTGACCGGCGGCGCGGCCGCGCGGGCCGGCCCGCCGGCCGCGCCGCCGCGGATCAGAAGTCGACCGACATCGACAGCTTGTACACGCGGCCCATGCCCTGCGTGACCTGGCCGAAGTCGTTGCCCACCGTGGACCAGTACTTCTTGTCGGTCACGTTGTCGACGCCGGCGCGCCACACCACATTGCGGCCATCGATCTTGGCGGCATAGCGCGCGCCCAGGTCGATGCGAGTCCAGGCGGGGATCTTGGCGGTGTTGTCGATGTTCACGTACTGCGAGCCGCGCCGCTGCACATAGGCTTGCAGGGTCAGGCCGGTCAGCGCCGGCACGTCCCATTCGGCGCCCAGCACCGCCTGGTAGCGCGGCACGCCGGTGGCGTCGTTGCCGTCCTGCGCGCCGCCCGCGGTGCCGCGCAGCTCCGGATCCATGAAGGTCACGCCGCCCAGCAGGCGCACGCCGCGCACCGGCTCGCCGTAGACGTTCACTTCCAGGCCGCGGTTGCGCTGCGAGCCGGCTTCCTCGAATACGCCGGCCGCATTGACGTGGGCCTGGGGCTTCTCGATCTGGAACACGCCGATGTTGCCACCGATGTTGCCGAAGTCCAGCTTGACGCCCAGTTCGGTCTGCTTGGTGCGGTAGGGCGCCAGGTTCTCGCCGCGGTTGCTGGCCTCCTGGGGGGCCGTGCCGCCCTTGCTCAGGCCTTCGATATGGTTGGCGTAGAACGACACCTGCTCCCACGGCCGCACCACCAGGCCGTAGGCGGGCGTCCACACCGATTTGTCATAGGTGGTGGTGTGCACGCCCGCGTTGTCGTAGAGCTTGTCCTTGATGGTCTGGTGGCGCGCGCCGAGGGTCAGCAACACGCGGTCGTCCAGGAACGAAAGTTGGTCCGACAGCGCGAAACTGGTCAGGTGCGTGCGGCTGCTGATGTGCGGGTCGTCCAGGTCGCCGCCCACCAGGCTGGTATCCGGGCGGTCGAAGTACTGCGGGTCGTAGATGTCGATCGGGCTGGGGGCGCTCATTTCCCAGGCCTGCCTGACGCGGGTCTGCAGGCGCGACACGCCGACGTTGACCAGGTGGCCCACCGCGCCGGTCTGGAAGCGGCCGCGCATGCCGATCTCGCCGCTGAGCGAGTCGCGGGTGTAGGGCACGGTCAGGCGCGCCACCGTGCCGGTGCCGTCTGCGCCGATCCTGGGCTGGCCGTAGTCGCCGTGCTCGCGGTCGTGGCTGGTGCCGATGGCGGCATAGCCCATCCAGCTGCTCGAAAAGTCGTACTCGGCGCGCAGCACGCCGAAGGTGCTTTCCAGTTCGCTGTAGGTCCAGGGCTGCCCGTAGTTGATGTCGTTCGACGGCGGCGACGGCACGCTGTCGCCGGTCGGCACGATGGTCGGCCGCGGATGCGAGTAGCGGTATTTCTGGTAGCCGGCGTCCAGCGAGACGCGCAATTGCTCGCCCAGGTAGTCCAGCCCGACGGTGCCGACGGTCATGCGCTGGCCGGCGTCGTCCACCGCCGTGTCGCCGTCGCGATGCGCGGCGTTGACGCGGATGCCGAACTGTTGCGCGTCGCCCCAGCGGCGCCCGATGTCGACGCTGCCGCCCACCTGCGAATCGCTGGTGTAGTCGACCGTGGCGCGGGTCAGCGGATCGGCGCCGGCGCGCTTGGGCTGGATGTTGATGGCGCCGCCCAGGCCCGAGCCGCCCGGCGCCGCGCCGTTCAGGAAGGCGTTGGCGCCCTTCAGGATCTCGACCCGCTCGATCATCTGCGTGGGCAGCACCTGGCGCGGCAGGATGCCGTACAAGCCATTGAACGACAGGTCGTCGTTATTCATGGCGAAACCGCGGATCGAGAAGGTTTCGGCCGAATTGCCGAAGCCGTTGCCCACCTGCACCGAGGCGTCGTTCTTCACGACATCGCCCAGGGTGCGGGCCTGCTGGTCTTCGATCAGCTTGGACGTGTAGCTGGTCACCACGAAGGGCGCGTCCATGTTGTCGATATTGCCCAGCACGCCCAACTGGCCGCCGCGCCCCACTTGCCCGCCCGCATACTCGATGGGGGTGGGATTGGAGACGCTGGCCTCGCCCGTGACCGTGGTGGCTTCCAGGGTCGTGACCGAGCCCTGCACGGTCTGCGACCAGGCCGGCGCGGCGGCCAGCGCCGCGGCCGACAGGGCGGCATGCAGCGCCAGGGTCAGGGGTTTGAGGGCGGCGGGGCGGGGAGTGGACAAGGAGAACGGGGCGGCAGGCATGGAGGGTTGGATGCGGATTGGAAATAAGAATTTGTCGTATTATCCCGGCCGCGACCGGGGGACGCAATCTTTTTCCGTGCCGGCCGCCGCCCGCGCGCTCAGTGCTCGGCCCAGGGCGTCGCTTTCCAGAAGTCGCGGAACAGGGTTTCGTTGGCCTGCAGCTCGGCCTGGTATTCCGCGGGCGCCAGGTAGCGCAGCGGCGCGTACATGGATTTGGCCTTGGCGCGGAATTCAGGGTCTTCCACCGCCTGCCGCACGGCCTTGACCAGTTTGTCCTTGATTTCCGGCGGCAAGCCCTTGGGGGCGCCGATGCCCCGCAGCGACGACATGGTGATGTCGTGCCCCTGTTCCTTGAAGGTGGGCAGGTCTGGGGCGATGTCCGAGCGCTCCTGGCTCATGACGCCCAGGTCGCGCATCGGCGAGCCGGCCTGGATGTAGGCCCAGGCTTCGCCGATGTTCATCGCCGCCATGAAGATCTCGCCGCTGGAGATGGCGCTGCGCACTTCGCCCGCGCCCTTGTAGGGCACGTGGGTCATCTTGGTGCCGGTCGATTTCTCGAACAGCAGCATGGCCAGGTGGTCGTCCGAGCCGATGCCGGTGGTGCCGACCGTGACCTTGCCGGGGTTGGCCTTGGCATAGGCGGCCAGGTCCGCCAGGGTCTTGATGTTGCTGCTGGTATTGACGGCGAAGCTGTCGGGGTCGTCGATCAGGTTGCCGATCAGGTCGAAGTCGGTCCAGTGGTACTGGGCCTTGCGCTCGATCGGGATGGTGATCAGGTTGGGGGTGTTCAGGAAGCCGATGGTGTAGCCGTCGGGCTTGGCGCGCGCGATCTCGGCGAAGCCGATGGCGCCGCCCGCGCCAGGCCGGTTCAGCACCACGATGCGGGCGCCGTTGCCCAGGTATTTCTCGATGAACGGCGCCAGCGCGCGGGCCGTCAGGTCGGTGCCGCCGCCCGGGCCGTACGAGACGATCAGGTTGATCGGGTGCTCGGGATACTCCGCCCGCGCGGGCGCGGCCAGCAGGGTCGCGAGCGCCGCGCCGGCCGCCACCAGGACGGCCAGTTTGCGCTTGAGTTTGTGCTGCAGTTGCATGGTCTTGTCTCCTTTGTTGTGTGTGGGAAATCAGGCGCGCAGCCGGGCCGTGAACGCTGGCCAGGCGGCGTCGTTGACAATGCGGCCGGGCCGGTCGCCGGCGCACAGCGCGCGGATCTGCTCGGCCGCCATGGTGGCCACATTGCGGCGGCCTTCGTGCGTCACGCCGCCGGTGTGGAAGGTCGACACCACGTTCCACAGGCCCAGCAGCGGGTGCGAGGGCGGCGGCGGCTCGACCTTCCAGACGTCCAGCCCCGCGCCGCCCAGGTGGCCCGCCGCCAGCGCGTCATGCAGCGCGGCCTCGTCGTGGATGCCGCCGCGCGCGGTGGAAATGAACAGGGCGCCGCGCTTCATGGCGCGGAACGCCGCGGCGTCGAACAGGCCCTCGGTCTGGGCGGTGCGCGGGCAGTGCAGCGACACGACGTCGCTGCTGGCCAGCAATTCATCCAGCGGCACCGGTTCCGCCCCGCGCGCGCGCACCTCGGCGTCGTCCAGGTATGGGTCGTGGGCCAGCACGCGCATGCCGAACGCCTGTCCCAGCCGCGCCGCGCGCCGGCCGATGTGGCCGATGCCGACCAGGCCCAGGGTCTGGCCGTTGAGCTCGTGGCCCATCAGGTCCTCGCGCGAGAATCGGCCGCCGGCCTTCAGGCGCTGGTCGGATTCGACGATGCGGCGCGCGACCGCCAGCATCAGGCCGAAAGCGTGCTCGGCCACGGATGCCGCGTTGCCGCCGGCCTGGTTGACCACCAGCACGCCGCGCTCGGTGCAGGCCTGCACATCCACGGTGTCGTAGCCCGCGCCGGAGGTCGAGGCGCACAGCAGGCGCGGGCAGCGTTCGAGCAGCGCGCGGGTTACCTGCCACTGGGGCGGCACTTCATCCTTGGCCGCCGAGACGTGATAGACGTCCGCCTGGCCCAGCTGGTCCCAGAGGGTTTGCTCGGGGCCGGCCAGGTCCAGCACGGTCAGCGCGATGTTCGGATCGGCGCGCAGGATGCGGTCGAAGCTGGGGTCGGTCCACAGGTTCAGCCGCACGACTTTCTTCGGGGTAGACGTCATGATGCAGGCGGTCCCGGGGCTATTTCACGAATTCGCACTGCAGGCGCGCCAGCGCCTGGTCGATCCACGCGGTGTCCAGCACGCCATTGGCGATATCGGCCAGCATGCGCGCCTCCAGTTCGTTCTTGGCCTGGGCGGCCGCGTGCACGGCCTCGACCTCGGCGTAGGGGATGCTCAGCAGCCCGTCCTCGTCGCCCAGCACCAGGTCGCCCGGCGCCACGACCATGCCGCCCAGGCTGACCGGCGCATTGATCTCGCCCGGGCCGTCCTTGTACGGCCCGCGATGGGTGACGCCGGCCGCGTACACGGGGAAGCTGTCTTTCGAGATGGTGCCCAGGTCGCGGATGGCGCCATTGATGACGAAACCGGCGATGCCGCGCCGCTTGGCGGTGCTGGTCATGATTTCGCCGATGATGGCGTTGGTCAGGTCGCCGCCGGCGTCCACCACGATCACGTCGCCGGGCTGTGCCATGGCGATGGCCTTGTGCACCATCAGGTTGTCGCCGGGGCGCGTCTTGACCGTGAAGGCCGGTCCGGCCAGCGCGCCGCCGGCGTGCATGGGGCGCAGCGCCGCGCCGCCGGCCGACATCCGCGCCATGACGTCGCTGATATTGGCCACCGGGATGGCGCGGAATTTCTCCACCCAGTGCGCCGCGACGCGACGCTGCAGTTCGGCAATGCGGAATCCGATCATCCTCGTGTCTCCTTTTGGAATGGTCCTGGTCGATGGACCCAGAGTCTACGAGGCCGGCGCGGGCCGGATTCGCAATTTTTTTGTGTTTTCAACGCAAAGGATTTATGCCGCGCCCCGGGGGCGGCCGGCCGCGTGCGCCTTCGTTCAGAAGGTCTGCCGGGCGTGCTCCAGCAGCGCCTGCGCAATGCTGGCGCGCGGGCCGTGGCGGGCCCAGATCATGCCGATGCGGCGGATCGGCGTGCGCTGCGGCAGGGCGATCTTCACCAGGCCGTCGGCCTTGTACCAGATGGAGAACGAGTCCGGCACCAGCGACACGCCCACCCCGCGCTCGACCAGCGAGACGATGGTCAGCAGGCTGTCCACCTCGATGCGCTGGCGCGGCACGATGGCGTGGTCTTTCAGGTAGCGGTCGACCAGCTTGCCGCTGTGCGCCAGGCGGTCGTAGCGGATGAAGGGTTCGCGCACCAGCAGGTCGTGCGCGTCGCGCCCGGCCATGTGGGCGGGCGCGATCACGATCAGGGGTTCTTCCTGCAGCGTCTGCCAGCCGCAGTTCTTATGGATGGCGAAGGCCGGCTCGATCGCGATGGCGATGTCGAGCTGGCCCATGTGCACGCTGCGGCACAGTTCCGCCGAGGGGGCGTAGGCGATGTAGGTCGATAATTCGGGGTGCTTGGCGCAAAAGCCTTCCATCAGCACCGGCAGGTGCGTGGTCAGCGCGGACGGAAACACGCCCAGCCGCAGCTCGCCCTCTACCGAGCCGGAACCGGCGATCGCCTGCAGGTCGCGGGCCGACTGGATCAGCTCCCGGGCCCGGTCGTAGATGCGCATGCCGGCCTCGGTGGGCGTGATGGTGTGGCCCGAACGCTGCACCAGGGCGGTGGCCAGCTCGCCTTCCAGGATGCGGATGCGCGCCGCCACCGCGCCCGGCGTCAGATGCAGGCGGCGCGCCGCCTCGGCCAGCGAGCGGCATTCCACCACTTTCGCGAAGCTTTCGAGATATTCCGTGTTCATGCGCCAGCCGGCCGTCGTGCGGGAATCGATGATGACAGCATCGTAAAAGAAAAAGCCGGGCGGGCGGCGCGCCGGCCCATAGGGATGTGCCGCATTGCGCCGCGCGGCGCGCGCCGGATAATGTCCTGCCTCGGCGCCCCGGGGGCGCCAGGTCCCAGGTTCATCATGAAAGGTTCCCGCAATTCCGTCACGTCGCTGCGCATCTTCCTGGCCGCCGCGCGCAGCCTGAACTTCAGCCGCAGCGCGGAAGAGCTGAGCCTGACCCAGAGCGCGGTCAGCAAGCATATCAGCGCGCTCGAGGCTCGCCTGGGCGTGGCGCTGTTCCAGCGCCTGCCCACCGGCCTGCGCCTGACTTACGCGGGCGCGCTGTATTTCGAGCGCATCGGCGCCGCGCTGCGGCTGATCGACGAGGCCGACGCGCTGGTGGCCCAGCCGGGGTCGCGGGTGGCCCTGAACGTGGCGGTGTCGCCTTCATTCGCGCAGTTCTGCCTGCTGCCCGGCCTGGCCGAATTCTTCGAGCGCCATCCCGGCATCCGGGTGAACGTCCGGCCGCGCCTGCTGTACGGCCGCGGCGAGGCGGAGCGCTTCGACGCCGAGATCCAGCTGCACGCGGGCTACGTGTCCGGCATGTCGGCGCGCTATCTGTGCGGGCGCGAGATGACCCTGGTGATGGCGCCGGCCTTGTTGCGGCGCCATCCGGTGCGGCGGGTCGAGGACCTGGACGGCCTGCCGCTGCTCAAGCGCGCCCAGCGCGGCTACGGCTGGGACGAGTGGCGCGCCGAGGTGGCGCCGCTGTGGCCCGGGCCGTCCGCCACCGCGCCCGAATACGAGGGCTTCTCGGTGCTGCTGCCGGCGGTGCTGCACGGGCTGGGAGCGGCCATCGTGCCGCTGTGTACGGTCCTGCAGCCGTTGCGCGAGGGCGCGCTGTGCCGGCCGCTCGGCGAAGTGGTGGAGGGCCGGTTCGGCTACCACCTGATGCAGCCGCGGCCGGATGTGGGCGGCCCCTATACCGAGGCGTTCTGCGCCTGGGTCCAGGAGCGGGCCGGCGCCCTGAACCAGCAGGTGCGCGACTACCTGGGGCGCTGAGCCGCTATTCCGCAACGGAATGGCGCATGCGCATATGTCCCTTGCCGGCGCGGGAGCGGCCGGCCCAGAATACCTTTCCGTCCGACAAGAACAGCTTCCCGCAACAACATGATCAAGTGGAAAAAAGCCTGGCGCGGCATCGCGGCCGCCGCCCTGGTCGCCGTGCCCGCGCTGGCCGCCGGCGCCTACCCCGACAAGCCCGTCAAGATCGTCGTGCCGTATTCGGCCGGCGGCAGCTCCGACCTGATCGCGCGGGCGATCGGCGAGCAGCTGGGCGCCGAGCTGGGCCAGCCGGTCGTGGTCGAGAACCGCGCCGGCGCGGGCTCGATGATAGGCACGGCCTACGTGTCGGCCGAAGCGCCCGACGGCTATACCCTGTTGCTGGCCGACGTGCCGTTCACCATCGTGCCGGCGCTTTACGGCGACCGCGTCAAATATGACGCCCGCCGCGCCTTCGCGCCGATCGCCCTGGTGGGCCTGTCGCCCATGTACTTGTTCGCCGGCCCCGGCTACGGCGGCAAGGGCGTCGCCGAACTGGTGGCCGATGCCCGGGCCCGTCCCGGCGTAGTTTCCATCGGCTCGGGCGGCAACGGCTCGCTGACCCATTTGCTGGCCGAACTGTTCATGCTCAACACCCAGACCCGGCTGGTGCACGTACCCTACAAGAGCGCCGCGGCCTCGGTCAGCGACCTGGCCGGCGGCCAGATCGACATCAGCTTCAGCAGCATGCCCAGCGCCGCGGCGCTGTTCCAGGCCGGCAAGGTGCGGCCGCTGGCGGTGTCGTCGCCGCAGCGCCAGCCCGCCACGCCCGACGTGCCCACGTTCCAGGAGAGCGGGCTGCCCAACCTCACCGTGCAAAGCTGGTGGGGCCTGATGGCGCCGGCGGGCACGCCGCAGGCCGTGCTGGACCGGCTCGGCGCGGCGATGGGCAAGGTGATGCAGGCGCCCGCCATTGCGCAGCGCTATGCCGGCATCGGCGCCAACGTGCCCGCGCAAACCGATGCGCAAGCCCTGCAGTCCTTGCTGTCGGCCGACTTCGACCGCTGGCAGGACGTGGTCGGGCGGGCCGGCATCAAGCTGGAATAAGGCCGCGCGCCCGGCCGGGCGCGCCATGAATCTGGAAGGAAACCCATGACTGAGTGGTTGCAGGCGGCTGCGCGCGACGCGCAGCTGATGGAGGATTTTCAAGCGTTGTGCGGCTTCGGCGGCCGCCTGTCCGGCAGCGGCCAGGATGCGCGCGCGATGGACTGGGCGCTGGAGCGCATGCGGGCGACGGGCGGGCAGGTCCGGCGCCTGGAGGTGCCGTACGACGGCTGGCGCTGCCTGCGGGGCAGCCTGGAACTGCTCGACGACGCGGGCGGGGCGCGCGCCTTGCCATGCAAGCCGTTGCTGCGCTCGGCATCGACCGCGCCGGAAGGCCTGGTGGCGCCGGTGCTGGACCTGGGGCAGGGGCGGGCCGACGATTTCGCGCGCGCCGGCGAGCAGGTGCGCGGCAAGCTGGTGCTGGTGCGCCATGAGTATCCCTTCACGCCGCAGCACGTGCATCGCCGCCGCAAGTACGACATGGCGGTGCAGGCGGGCGCCGCCGGCTTCCTGATCGCCAACCCGCGGCCGGACGGCGGCCTGTTGTCGGGCTCGTCGGGCCGCCCGCGCGATGCCGCCGGCATCCCGGCCGCCTACATCGACGCGGCCGGCGCGCGGCTGCTCGCCGATGCCGCCGGGCCGGTCCGGCTGGTGATCCAGGGCGAGGAGGTGCCCGACGCGCGCGCCGGCGTGGCGGTGCTGGACATTCCGGGCGGCCGGGCCGCGCGCATCGTCATCAGCGCCCACCTGGACGGCCATGACCTGGGCCAGAGCGCGCTCGACAACGCCACCGGCGTGGCGGTGGCCCTGGCGGCCGCGCGCGCGCTGGCGCCCAGGGTGTCGGCGCACACGCCCGGCTTGCGCGTGTGCCTGTTCTGCGCCGAGGAATGGGCCTTGACCGGTTCCGCCCGCTACCTGTCGGACCTGCCTGCCGCCGAGCGGGCCAGCCTGAAATTGAACATCAACCTGGACACCGTGGCCGGCGACGATACGCTGGCCGCGCTGATCAGCGACTTCCCGGCACTGGCCGGCTATGTCGCGCGGGCCGCGCAGGCAGCCGGCGTGCCGGTCGCCAGCTGGCTGCCGCTGATGCCGAATTCGGACCACGCCAATTTCGCGCGCCATGGCATCCCGGCGCTGCGCCTGGTGGCGGGCTTCGACCGGCCCGATTCGCGCGTCAATCGCATCCTGTCGGCGGAGGATACGCCGGACATCATCCGCCCAAGCGAACTGCGCCGCGCCCTGGCGGTGACGTGCGCGATGGGCGCCCTGGCGCTGGCCCTGGACGATGCGCAGCTGGATGCCCTGGCGGTGCGCGACTGAAGGGTCGATACCGGGCCGGCGAGGCGGTCCGGCGGCAAAAAACAGAACGGCCCTGGACACGTCCAGGGCCGTTCTGTCTTGCGGCGGGCCGCGATGGCCGCCGCAATATCGTGCCAGCGGCGCTTACACCTCGATCACGTCGGCCACGTCCTTGTAGTCGGCGATCTTGTCGAAGTTCAGGTACTGGTAGATCTGGTCGCCGCTCTTGTTGATGACGCCCATGTCGGCCATGTACTCTTCCTTGGTCGGGATGCGGCCCAGGCGCGAGCAGATGGCGGCCAGCTCGGCCGAACCCAGGTACACGTTGGTGTTCTTGCCCAGGCGGTTGGGGAAGTTGCGGGTGCTGGTCGACATCACCGTGGCCCCTTCGCGCACCTGCGCCTGGTTGCCCATGCACAGCGAGCAGCCCGGCATTTCGGTGCGCGCGCCGGCGGTGCCGAACACGCCGTAGTGGCCTTCCTCGGTCAGTTGCTGCGCGTCCATCTTGGTGGGCGGCGCCACCCACAGCTTGACCGGGATGTCGCGCTTGCCTTCCAGCAGCTTGGAGGCTGCGCGGAAGTGGCCGATATTGGTCATGCAGCTGCCGATGAACACTTCGTCGATCTTGGCGCCGGCCACGTCGGACAGCGTCTTGACGTCGTCCGGGTCGTTGGGGCAGGCCACGATGGGCTCGTGGATGTCGGCCAGGTCGATCTCGATCACGGCGGCGTATTCGGCGTCGGCATCGGGCTCCAGCAGCTTGGGATCGGCCAGCCAGGCTTCCATGGCCTTGATGCGGCGGCCCAGCGAGCGTTCGTCTTCGTAGCCGTTGGCGATCATCCACTTCAGCATCACGATGTTGCTGTTGATGTACTCGATGATCGGTTCCTTGTTCAGGCGCACCGTGCAGCCGGCGGCCGAGCGCTCGGCCGAGGCGTCGGACAGTTCGAACGCCTGTTCCACCTTCAGGTCGGGCAAGCCCTCGATTTCCAGGATGCGGCCCGAGAAGACGTTCTTCTTGCCCTGCTTGGCGACGGTCAGCAGGCCCTGCTTGATGGCGTACAGCGGAATGGCGTTGACCAGGTCGCGCAGCGTGACGCCGGGCTGCATCTTGCCCTTGAAGCGCACCAGCACCGATTCGGGCATGTCCAGCGGCATCACGCCGGTGGCGGCGGCGAACGCCACCAGGCCCGAGCCGGCCGGGAACGAGATGCCGATGGGGAAGCGGGTGTGCGAGTCGCCGCCGGTGCCTACGGTGTCGGGCAGCAGCATGCGGTTCAGCCACGAGTGGATCACGCCGTCGCCCGGGCGCAGCGAGATGCCGCCGCGCGTGCTGATGAACTGCGGCAGGGTGTGGTGGGTCTTGACGTCCACCGGCTTGGGGTAGGCGGCGGTGTGGCAGAACGACTGCATGACCAGGTCGGCCGAGAACCCCAGGCAGGCCAGGTCCTTCAGCTCGTCGCGGGTCATGGGGCCGGTGGTGTCCTGGCTGCCCACGGAGGTCATGCGCGGCTCGCAATAGGTGCCCGGACGCACGCCCTGGCCCTCCGGCAGGCCGCAGGCGCGGCCGACCATCTTCTGCGCCAGCGAGTAGCCGCGGCCCGAATCGGCCGGGTTCTTGGGCAGGCGGAACAGCGTCGAGGGCGGCAGGCCCAGGGCCTCGCGCGCCTTGGCGGTCAGGCCGCGGCCGATGATCAGCGGAATGCGGCCGCCGGCGCGCACTTCGTCGAACAGCACGTCGGACTTGACCTGGAATTCGGCGATGACCTCGCCATTCTTCAGGGCCTTGCCTTCGTAGGGGCGCAGCTCGACCACGTCGCCCATTTCCATCTTGGAGACGTCCAGCTCGATGGGCAGGGCGCCCGCGTCTTCCATGGTGTTGTAGAAAATGGGGGCGATCTTGCCGCCCAGGCAGACGCCGCCGTAGCGCTTGTTGGGCACGAACGGGATGTCCTCGCCCGTGAACCACAGCACCGAATTGGTGGCCGACTTGCGCGACGAGCCCGTGCCCACCACGTCGCCCACGTAGGCGACCAGGTGGCCTTTTTCCTTGAGCGATTCGATGAACTTCACCGGGCCGCGCTTGCCGTCTTCTTCCGGCTGGAACGCCGCGCCTTCGCGCTTGTTCTTCAGCATGGCCAGCGCGTGCATGGGGATGTCGGGACGCGTGGTGGCGTCGGGCGCGGGCGAGAGGTCGTCGGTGTTGGTTTCGCCCGGCACCTTGAACACGGTGATGGTCAGGCTCTCGGGCAGCTCGGGGCGGCTGGTGAACCATTCGGCTTCGGCCCAGCTCTGCATCACGGCGCGCGCGTTGGCGTTGCCCTTGTCGGCCTTGTCCTTCACGTCATGGAAGGCGTCGAACATCAGCAAGGTTTTCTTCAGGCCGTCGGCGGCGATGGTGCCGACCTCGGCGTCGTCCAGCAGTTCGATCAGCGGGCCGATGTTGTAGCCGCCGAGCATGGTGCCCAGCAGTTCGGTCGCCTTGGCCCGGCTGATCAGCGCACACGATTCCTTGCCCAGCGCCACGGCGGCCAGGTACGAGGCCTTGACCTTGGCGGCGTCGTCCACGCCGGCGGGCACGCGGTGGGTGAGCAGGTCCAGCAGGTACTGCGCCTCGCCCTCGGGCGGGTTTTTCAGCAGTTCGATCAGATCGGCGGTTTGTTGGGCCGAGAGGGGCAGCGGGGGGATACCCAGCGCGGCGCGCTCGGCGACGTGTTGGCGATACGTTTCCAGCATGGCAGGCCTGCGTAAAGTCGGGTTGCGAGAAGGGTTGTCGGCCGGGATTGTAGAGGGAGGAGGGGGATGGGGGCAAGTGTCTTATATCTTATATAAGACTTGCAGGCCCCCCCGCCATTTCGCGCCGTGCCGGCCTTCATGGCGCATCCCGCGGGCGACTGAGGCCGCCCGCGACGCGGGCATACAATGCGCGCACAGCCCGACATCGCCATGCACTATTTCCGCCGCCGCTATTCGACGCCCAATCCGTACCTGGATCACGACCCCTTCGCGCCGCCCAGGCCCGCCCAGGCGGCGCCGCCGCGCGCGGCCCGGCACCGCGCGGCGCTGCTGGCGCTGGACGGCGCCTTCGCAGTGGCCGACCTGGAGACCACCGGCCTGTCGACCGCCACGTGCGAAATCCTCGAATTCGCCGCCGTGCATGTGGCGCCCGATGGCGCCATCGAGCGCGAGTTCTCGCAGGTGGTGCGCACGCGCGGACCGGTGCCGCCGTTCATCACGCGCCTGACCGGCATCACCCAGGCCGAAGTCGACCGCCATGGCATCCCGGTGGCCGAGGCGTTCGCGGCTTTCCGGTCATTCCTGGCCGATACGCCGGTGTTCTTCCACAACGCTTCGTTCGACCGGCGCTTTCTCGATGCCGCGGCCACGCATACCGGGCTGCCGTTCGCCAATCCGACGCACTGCACGCTGCAGCTTGCCCGCCACGCCTGGCCCGAGCTGCCGTCGCACAAACTGCAGATCCTGGCGCGCCACGTGGGCGCGGCCGACCCGACCCACCGGGCCCTGGCCGACGTGCGCAGCACGGTCGCCGTGGCGCTGGCGGCGCGCCGCCGGCTGGCCGGCGGCTAGGGGCGCGGCGCGCCGGGCTCCGGGATGGTAAGGTGAAAGACCCGGCGCGGCGCGCAGCCGGCGCGCCCGCACATCCCGAGGAGCACCCATGACCTATGACCTGTGGTATTGGGACGGCATTCCGGGCCGCGGCGAGTTCGTCCGCCTGGCCCTGGAAGCGGGCGGCATTGCCTATCGCGAATGCGCCCGGCAGCCGGGCGCCACCGAGCGCGCGCTGGTCGACGACATGCAGTCGCCGCGCAAGCATCCGCCGTTCGCGCCGCCGTACCTGGTGGCCGGCCGGCTGACCCTGGCCCAGACGGCCAACATCCTGCTCTACCTGGGCGACAAGCACGGCCTGGCGCCGGCGACGGTGGAAGGCCGCTACTGGACCAACCAGTTGCAACTGACCATCGCCGACATGGTGGCCGAGGCCCACGACACGCACCATCCCATCGCCGCCAGCGAATACTACGAGGACCAGCGCGACGAGGCGATCCGTCGCGCCGCCAGCTTCCGCAACGAGCGCATCCCGAAATTCCTGGGCTATTTCGAACGGGTGCTGCAGGCGCGCGGCGACTGGCTGGCGGGCGGCCGGCGCTGGTCGTACGCCGACCTGTCGCTGTTCCACCTGGTCGATGGCTTGCTGTATGCCTTCCCGAAGCGCATGGCGACGGTATCGCGCCGCTTCCCGCGCGTCATGGCCCTGCATGCCCGGGTCGCCGGGTTGCCCGCGCTACAGCCGTATTTTTCCAGCGGCCGGCGGCTGCCGTTCGGCGACGGCATCTTCCGCTATTACCCCGAACTGGACGGCGACTGAGCCGCACCGGGACAGCCTGTGCACGCCCTCACTGCCGGGGGCGCCTGTGGAGAATTTTCCACACATTTGCCCTGCGCGGCGGGGGCGTATTGAGACATTTGTAAAACTCCGCTTAAATGCGTCGTAAAGTGATACATTAAATTTCGATTCGAATCATTTGTTATCGCTATTCGGTAGCTGTCAAAGGGGACGCATATGGCATGGCTGGGACTGGATCGGCTGTTTCCGGGCAATCGCAGGCGGCGCAGCGCCGAGCTATGGGGCCAGGTCGCGGCCATTCATAGATCGCAGGCCGTCGCCGAGTTCGACCTGCAGGGCCGGGTGCTGGCGGCCAACCAGAATTTCCTGGACGCCATGGGCTACCGCTGGGACGAAGTCGACGGCCGCCATCATTCGCTGTTCGTCGATGCGGACGAGCGCCAATCGGATGCCTACCGCGATTTCTGGCGCAAGCTGGGCGCCGGCCAGTACGAAGCCGGCTGTTATCGGCGCCTGGCCAAGGGCGGGCGCGAAGTGTGGCTGCAGGCCAGCTACAACCCCATCCTCGACGGCCACGGCCGGCCGCTGAAAATCGTCAAGTACGCCACCGACGTCACTGAGCAGGAGCGCCGCAATGCCGACGTGGCCGGACAACTGGAGGCGATCTCCAAGGTGCAGGCGGTGATCGAGTTCGAGCTCGACGGCACCATCCGCGCCAACGACCTGTTCCTGCACACGCTGGGCTACAGCGCCGAGGAAATCGTCGGGCGCCATCACAGCATGTTCGTGCAGCCGGCCGAGCGCGCCAGCGCGGCCTATGCCGAGTTCTGGAACAAGCTGGGACGCGGCGAGCACGATACGGGCCAGTACCTGCGCCTGGGCAAGAACGGGCGCCCGGTATGGATCGAGGCCAGCTACAACCCGATCTTCGATGCCGAGGGCCGGCCGTTCAAGGTGGTGAAATACGCCACCGACATCACGCGCCGGTTCACCGCCGCGCAAACCCTGCGCACCGCGGTGCAGGGGCTGACCGAGAACGCCGAACGGGCCGCGCAGGCCAATGACCTGGCGCGCGCGGCCTGCCAGGTGGCCGAGCAGGGCGGGCAGACGGTGCAGGACGTGGTGCGCACCATGAACGCCATTACCGCCAGCTCGCGGCGCATCTCCGAGATCATCGGCGTGATGGACGGCATTGCATTCCAGACCAACATCCTGGCGCTCAATGCGGCAGTCGAGGCCGCCCGCGCGGGCAGCCATGGCAAGGGTTTCGCCGTGGTGGCAGCCGAGGTGCGCAGCCTGGCGCAGAACAGCGCGGCGGCCGCCAAGGAAATCAAGGACCTGATCACGGCGTCGGTCGAGCAGATCCGCAGCGGCGCCGAACTGGTGCAGTCGGCCGGAACGACCATGGGCGACATCGTCGCCTCGTCGCGGCGGGTCACCGACATCATGGCCGAGGTGGTGGACGTCTCGCTGGCGCAGTCGGGCACGCTCGGCGAGATCACCGAAGACATTACGCACATGAACGCCGCCGCGGGGGCGCGGCGCGCCGCGCCGCGCCTGCTGGAGCGCCGCGCGGCCTGAGCCGGCGGCGCGCCGCCTTATTGCAGCTTGATGTTGCGCTCCTCGACCAGCTTGCGGCCCTGCTCGGTTTCCTTGGCCAGGTAGGCCTGCAGTTCCTCGGGGGAGCCGCCGATGGGCTCGGCGCCGATGGCGTTCAGCGTGTCCTTGACCTTCGGGTCGGCCAGCGCCTGGCGCATCGCCGCATTCAGCTTGGCGATGATCTCGGGCGGCGTGCCGGCCGGCGCAAAGGCCGCGAACCAGGGCGTCAGCTCATAGCCGGGCAGGCCGGCCTCGGCCACCGTGGGTACGTCGGGCAGAGCCGCCGAGCGCTTGGCCGTGGTCACCGCCAGCGCCGTCAGCTTGCCGGACTGGATGTGCGGCTTGGCCGACGTAATGCTGTCGAACATGTAGTCGACCTGGCCGCCGAGCAGGTCCGAGACGGCCGGGCCGCTGCCCTTGTACGGCACGTGGAGCATATCGATGTCCGCCATGGAAACGAACAGTTCGCCCGCCAGGTGGATCGACGTGCCCACTCCCGCCGAAGCGTAGGTGTACGCGCCCGGCTTGGCGCGGGCCTTGGCGATGACGTCGGCGACGCTGGTGGCGCCGGTGCGCTGCGGGTTGGTGACCAGCACATTGGGCACTACCGCCAGCAGCGAGATCGGCGCGAAATCCGCTTGCGGGTCGTAGTTCAGGCTCGGATACAGGGCGGGGTTGACGGCCATGCCGTTGGCCACGATCAGGATCGTGTAGCCGTCGGGCTTGGCGCGCGCCACGACCGCCGCGCCGATGTTGCCGCCGGCGCCGGCGCGGTTCTCCACCACGAACGAGGTGCCGAGCTGCCGGCCCATGGCTTCGCCAAGGGTGCGGGCGATGTTGTCCATGGCGCCGCCGGGCGGGAAGGGCACCACCCAGGTGACGGGGCGTTCCGGATAGCCGGCCCCGGCCGCCGGCGCGGCGCCCAGCAGGGCGGCGGCGGCGCACATCGCCGCCAGCGGCTTGCATAATGACTTGTACATGTTCGGGTCTCCTGTGTGTGTGTTTGCCGCGCGAATCGGTCCGGCGGGCGCCGTCAGCGCGGGCCCGGCGCGCCGTCGCGCCGGTAGAACTCGAGTTTGTCTTCGTCCAGCGTCAGCCCCAGGCCGGGGCCGGCCGGCAATTGCAGGGCGAAGTCGTCATAGCGCGGCGGGTTGGCGACGATGTCGTCCTTGAGCAGCAGCGGGCCGAACAGCTCGGTGCCCCAGCCCAGGCGCGGCAGGGCGGCGAAGCCGTGGGCCGACGCGATCGAGCCGATCGAGCCTTCCAGCATGGTGCCGCCGTACAGCGCCATGCCGGCCGCGTCGCCGACCGCCGCCGTGCGGGTCATTTCCAGGATGCCGCCGGATTTGGCGATTTTCAGCGCCAGCACATCGGCCGCGCCCAGGCGCGCGATGTCCAGCGCGTCTTCGGGCGTGCACACCGCTTCGTCGGCCATGATGGGCACCACGAAGCGCGCCGCCAGGCGGGCCATGCCCGCCAGGTTGGCGCGCGGAATGGGCTGTTCGATCAGGTCCACGCCGGCCGCCTCCAGCCGTGCGATGGCGCCCGCCGCATCGGCCTCGTTCCAGGCCTGGTTGACGTCCACCGTGACGCGCGCGCGCTCGCCCAGCGCCTGCTTGATGCGGGCCACGTGGGCCACGTCGGCGGCGATCTCGCGGCGGCCGATCTTCAGCTTGAAGGTGTTGTGGCGGCGTGCCTGCAGCAGGGCCTCGGCCTCGTCGATGTCGCGCGCCGTGTCGCCGCTGGCGAGCGTCCACAGCACCGGCAGGCGGGTGCGCACCGCGCCGCCCACCAGGGTGGCGACCGGCACGCCCAGGCGCTTGCCCTGGGCGTCGAGCAGGGCGGTTTCCAGGGCCGACTTGGCGAACCGGTTGCCGCGCGCCACCTGGTCCAGCCGCGCCAGCGCGGCGCGCACGTTGGTGGCGTCCTGCCCCGCCAGGGCCGGCGCCAGGTAAGTGTCGATCGCCAGCTTGATGCCTTCGGGGCTTTCCTCGCCATATGCCAGGCCGCCGATAGTGGTGGCCTCGCCCAGGCCTTCGATGCCGTCGCTGCAGCGCAGCCGCACGATCACCAGCGTCTGGCGCTGCATGACGGCCATGGCGAGCTGGTGCGCGCGTATGGTGGGCAGGTCGACCAGGATGGCCTCGATGGTTTCGATGCGGACTTCCATACCTTGAATAGATGATAGGCAAAACGGGCCTTAGTATGCCGCTCGATTTTTCCGGGGTCCAAGACTATATTGGTTGCTTTCAATACCTATTAGGTATGGGTGTTGCCATGGAACTCCGGCATTTGCGTTATTTCCAGGCGGTCGCGCAGGAGGGCAGCTTCACGCGCGCCGCCGCGCGCCTGCACATTGCCCAGCCGCCGCTCAGCCGGCAGATCCGCCAACTGGAAGACGAACTGGGCGTCACGCTGCTCGAGCGCGGCACGCGCGCCCTGAGGCTGACCGAGGCCGGCCGTTTCCTGCTCGAACAATCGCTGCAGCTGACCGCCCGCCTGGACGAAGTGGTGCAGGGCACCCGGCGCCTGGGCCACACCGAACGCGGCTGGTTCGGCATCGGCTTCGTGCCGTCGTCGCTGTACGGCTTCGTGCCCGAGCTGATCCGGCGCCTGCGCGAGGCCGACCCGCGCGTCGAAGTCGGCCTGGCCGAAATGACCACGCTGCCGCAACTCGAAGCGCTCAAGGCTGGCCGCATCGACATGGGCATCGGCCGCATCCTGTTCGACGATCCCGCCATCGAGCGCCGGGTGCTGATGGCCGAGCCGCTGGTGGCGGCGCTGCCGCTGCGGCACCCGCTGGCGCGCCGGCGCCGCATCGGCATCGCGCAGCTGGCCGCGCAGCCCTTCGTGCTGTATCCGGCCCGCCCGCGGCCCAACTATGCCGACCACGTACTGGGCCTGTTCCGCGCCGCCGGGCATGCGCCGCGCGTGGTCCAGGAGGCCAACGAGCTGCAGACCGCCATCGGGCTGGTGGCGGCCGGCCTGGGCGTCACGGTAGTGCCGGCATCGGTGCAGCGCCTGCATCGCCAGGATATCGCCCATGTGGCCATCGATGCCGAATCCTTCGTGTCGCCGGTCATCCTCAGCTATCGCAAGGACGACCGTTCGCCCTTCCTGGCCGACGCCATCCGGCTCGCCGTGGAGCTGGCCGGCGCCAAGACTGCCTGACGCCGGCGGGCGGTTCCGTCGGGCGGGGGCGGGCTGGCACAATAGGTGGCGTCGCGCGCCCGCGCCGCTTCCCGCCAGGAACGCCATGGACCCACTCCATACCGTATTGCTGACCGTCGGCCTGTTCGCCTTCACATTCCTGAGCCCGGGGCCGAACTTGCTGGTGGTGGTGCAGGCCAGCCTGGCGTCGGGGCGCGCCGCCGGCGCCATGACGGGGCTGGGCGTGGCCACCGGCGATGCCATCTATTCGGGCCTGGGGCTGTTCGGCATGGCCACCGTGATCACCGCCGGCGGCCTGCTGTTTTCGATCATCCAGATCCTCGGCGGGGCATACCTGGTGTGGTATGGCCTGAAGCTGCTGCGCGCCAGCCGTCCGCTGGACCTGGAAGCGGCGCCCGCGCCAGGGCGCGCCGACGCCTGGCGGCATTTCCGGCGCGGCCTGGTCACCGATCTGGCCAATCCGCAGACCGTGCTGTTCTTCGCCAGCATCTTTTCCGTGACGCTGCGGCCCGATACGCCTGTCTGGGCCAAGGCGGCGGCCTGGCTCGGTCTGGTGGCCGCGTCGCTGTTGTGGCGCGTGCTGCTGTGCCAGCTGTTCTCGCGGGCCGCCATGCGGCGCGGCTATGCGCGCAGCCGGCGCCTGCTGGAAAGCCTGGCCGGCGCCGGGTTGGCCGCGTTCGGCCTGCGCCTGGTGTACGAGGGCTGGTCGCGGCGCTGAGCGCCGCGGCCCCGCCTACAGCACCCGCGTTTCGTGGTGCACCTTGGGCGGCTCGGCGAAATGCGGCCCCACCAGCTTGCGCCATTCCTGGAAATCGGCCGATTCGCGGAAGTCCACCATGTGGTTGTCGACGGTTTCCCAGTCGACCACCAGCGTGTATTGCTGCGGGTTCTCGACAGAACGGTGCAGCGCGACGCCGTGGCAGCCGCGGGCGCGCAGGAACAGCGGCTTGGCCTGGGCCACGCCGGCCTCGAATTCGGTTTCATGGCCGGCGGCGACGAGAATGCTGGCGATTTCCTGGATCATCGGGATTCCTTTGGTGGATGAGTGGGCAAGACGGCAAGTATGATCGAGCCGTCGTCGTGAATTTAGCGCAGGAGCCGCCATGCATTATCTGATGTTCTACGACCTGGTCCCCGACTATCTCGAGCGCCGCGGCGAGTTCCGCGACGCGCACCTGGCGCTGGCGCGCGCGGCCGCGGCGCGCGGCGAACTGGTGCTGGGCGGCGCCCTGGCCGAGCCGGCCGACCAGGCGGTGCTGTTGTTCAAGGCCGACTCGCCGGCCGTGGCGGCGGCTTTCGCCGAGGCCGATCCCTACGTGCGCGCGGGTCTGGTCACGCAGTGGCGCGTGCGCCAGTGGACCACCGTGGTGGGCGACCAGGCCGAACATCCCGTGCCGGCCTGACCCGGCCCGGCGCCGGCGGTTCGGCGCCGGCAGCGGGGCAGAGGTATGATGCGGCCTTCCGCTCCCGGCCCCCCACACCTCCATGCCGCTGTCCCACCTATTGCTGGCGCTGTCCGTCGTCTTCATCTGGGGCACGAATTTCGTCGTCATCAAGTGGGGCCTGGCCGAGCTCCCGCCTTTCCTGTTCGCCACGCTGCGCTTCGTGTTGTCGGCGCTGCCCTGGGTCTTCCTGTTCCGCCGGCCGGCGGTGCCCTGGAGCGCCATGGCGCGCGTCGGCATCCTGCTGGGCGTCGGGCAATTCGGCCTGCTGTACTGGGCCATGCGCCAGGACATCTCGCCGGGGGTGGCCTCGCTGGTGGTCCAGTCGCAGGTGTTCTTCACCATTCTCATGTCCATGATCCTGAGCGGCGAGCGCATGCGGCCGCTGCAGGCCGCGGCGCTGGCGCTGGCCACGGCCGGGTACGGCGTGGTGGCATGGCACGGCGCCACCGACCCGGGCGCCGCCGTGACGCTGTTCGGCCTGGCCCTGGTGCTCGCCGCCGGCTTCTCGTGGGCCTGCGCCAATATGGTGATGCGCGGCGTGGGGCGGGTGAACATGGTGGCCTTCACCGCCTGGAGCAGCCTGTTCGCCATCGTGCCGCTGGCGTTGATCAGCCTGGCGGTCGAGGGGCCGGCGCGCATGGCGCATGCCCTCGCGCATGCCAGCATGGCGGCATGGCTGGCGGTGGCCTGGCAGGCGCTGGGCAACACGGTTTTCGCGTTCGGCGTGTGGGGCTGGCTGCTGGCGCGCCATCCGGCCGTGACGATCACGCCGCTGGCCCTGCTGGTGCCGGTGTTCGGCATCCTGGCGTCGGCGGTGCTGCTGGCCGAGCCCCTGCCGTTCTGGAAGCTCGGCGCGGCCGGCCTGGTGCTGGCCGGCCTGTCGCTGAATGTGTATGCGAGTCGCAGGGGAGGCAGGCGGTAGCAGTATGCGGCGCGCTGGCGCGCGCCCGTGGCGGTTGTCGTAGTCGTAGCATGACGTGGGTCGATCATATGTTGTTCCTGGGTTGCGTGGCGCTGGCCACCTATGCCCAGACCATGACGGGGTTCGCATTCGGGCTGGTGCTGCTGGGCCTGACGGGGCTGTTCTCGCTGGCGCCCCTGCCGGAAGTCTCCAATGTGGTGAGCATGCTCACCCTGGCCAACGCGCTGGTGGCGCTCGGCCGGGCGCGCTCGCACCTCAGTTGGTCCCTCATCCGCCCGCCGCTGGGCGCCAGCCTGGTGGGGGTGGCCGTCGGCGTGGCGGCGCTGGAGTGGATCAGCGGCAGCACCGCCATGTTGCTGCGCTGGCTGCTGGGCCTGACCATCCTGGCGTGCGCGATCCTGCTGGTGGCGCGCACGCGGCCGCTGGCCCGCGTCTCGTCGCGCCTGTCCTTCATCTTGTACGGCGGCTTGTCGGGGGTGCTGGGCGGCCTGTTCTCCAGCGCCGGGCCGCCCATGGTCTACCACCTGTACCGCCAGCCCCTGCCGCTGCCGCTGGTGCGCAACAGCCTGCTGGTGCTGTTCTCGGCCAATGCCGTGGTGCGCCTGTCGCTGGTGGCGGGACACGGCAGCCTGGGGGCCACCGCGCTGTGGCTCAGCCTGGAAGCCCTGCCGGTGGTGGTGGGGCTCACCTGGCTGGTGCGCCGCTACGCATCGGCGGAGTCGGTGCAGGCGGTCAAGCGGATGGTGTTCGTGCTGCTGCTCCTGGCCGGGCTGGGGCTGCTGATCCCGGCGACGCGGGCTTTGCTCGCGTGATATGACGACCGCAGTGTCCGGCATTCCCCGCCACTGAGGTGTCCGGCATCGTCCGCCATTGAGGTGTCTGACACCCTTGCGGTGTCAGACACTGCCCAGGATCGCGTCTCGCCATTGAGGTGTCTGACACCCCTGCGGTGTCAGCCACCTGCCTTGCCGCGCAATTTCGCCAGTTCGTGCTCGGCCACATCGACCCGCACCGCGCCCTGCGCCACCAGCGCCCGGGCCACCTGGTCGATCTCCTCGCCCACCGCGCCGGCCATCATGGCGATGTTCTGCGAATGCAGCGACATGTGGCCTTTCTGGATGCCGGTGGTGGCCAGGGCCTTCAGGGCCGAGAAATTCTGCGCCAGTCCCACGGCGGCGATCAGGCGCGCCAGCCGGTCGGCCGAGGTGGCGCCCAGGATCTTCAGGCAGGCCCGCGCGGTGGGATGCAGCTTGGTGGCGCCGCCCACCAGGCCCACCGCCATCGGCATTTCCAGCGTGCCGGCCAGGTGGCCCTCGGCGGTCACCTCCCAGTCCGTCAGGCTCGAGTACCAGCCCTTGCGCGCCGCATAGGCATGCGCGCCGGCTTCCACCGCGCGCGTGTCGTTGCCGGTGGCCAGCACGACCGCCGAAACGCCGTTCATGATGCCCTTGTTGTGCGTGGCGGCCCGATAGGGGTCGGCTGCCGCGAACTGGTAGGCGCTGATGATGCCGTCGCGCACCGCCGCGCCGCCGATCGCCTCGCAGGTCCAGACGGCGCGGGCGCGCGCCAGCCGGCGGTCGGCCAGGTTCGACAGGATGCGCAGGTAGACCCGCCCGCCGGTCCAGGATTCGATGTGCGGCGCCAGCTTCTCCGCCATGCTGTTGACGGCGTTCGCGCCCATGGCGTCGCGCGTGTCGACGATCAGGTGGGTCACCACCATCGGGCCGCCGGCCGATTGCACCAGGCGCACCTCCACGTCCTGCAGACCGCCGCCCAGCTTGACCAGCAAGGGATCGCAGTCGTCGCACAGGGCCTTGATATCGGCCTTGTGCTCGAGGATGCGCATGCGGCTGTGCGCCGCGTCGGGCACGCCCACCAGCTGCACTTGCGCGATCATCAGCGAGCCGGACATCGACGTGGTGAAGCCGCCCTGGTCATAGCACTGGCGCGCCGCGTTGCATACCGCGGCCACCACCGACGACTCTTCCGTGGCCATCGGGATCAGCACGTCCGCGCCGTCGACCTTCATGTTGGTCGCGATGCCGATCGGCACGTTGAGCGTGGCAATCACGTTCTCGATCAGGTGGTCGGCCAGGTGCGGATCGAGGTTGCCCATGTCGGCCAGGTGGCGCGTGGTCGCTTCGTCCAGGTCGGCGAATTGCGCCACGCGCGCCAGGCGGGTGGCGATGTCGTCCTTGTGGAAGCCGGGAATGCGGGAGTTCTTGGCAGGGGAATTCACGGTAGTGTCCAGTCGTCAGCGTGAAGGGAAGTCAATTGGCCATGAGCCGGGGCAGCCAGGTGACCAGGCCCGGGAAGGCCGCGCAGATCAGCAGCGCCACTATCTGCAGCAGCATGAAGGGGGTGACGCCGCGGTACACGGTGCCCATGCCCAGCTGCGGCGGCAGCGGGCCCTTGATGTAGAACAGCGTGTAGCCGAAAGGCGGGCTGATGTAGCCGGTCTGGATCGTGATCGCGTACAGCACCCCGAACCAGATCTCGTCGAAGCCGAGCAGGCGCACGATGGGCAGGAACACCGGCACGGTCAGCAGGATGATGCCGATCTCGTCCAGCGCCGTGCCGAGGAAGATCAGGATCAGCATCATGGCGGCCAGCACGGCGTAGGGCGGCACGTCCAGGTGGCGGATGAACTCCATCAGCGTGTTGGCGCCGCCCAGCCCGGTGAAAATGGCCACGTACGCCTTGGCCCCGATGGTGATCCACAGGATCATCGCGGTCGCCTTGAGCGTCTCGACGGCGGCTTCCTGCAGGCCGCGCCGGTTCAGCCGGCGCCGCGCCGCGCTGGCCAGCAGCGCGCCCAGCACGCCCACGGCGGCCGCCTCGGTCGGCGTGGCGATGCCGAAGAAGATCGAGCCCAGGATCAGCACGATCAGCAGCATCGGCAGGATCACCGCGCGCAGGCTTTGCAGCTTGGCGCGCAGCGGCACCGGCTCGCCCGACGGCGGCGGCACCTGGCCCGGCCGGAAATACGCCACGAACAGGATGTAGCCGATATACAGCAGCGCCAGGATCAACCCCGGCACGATGCCGGCGATCAGCATCTTGCCGATCGAGACCTGCGCCGTCACCGCGTAGACGATGGTCAGCACCGACGGCGGGATCAGGATGCCGAGCGTGCCCGAGGCGCAGATAGTGCCCGTCACCAGCCTCGGGTCGTAGCCGCGCCGCAGCATCTCGGGCATGGCCAGCAGGGCCATCGCGGTCACCGCCGCGCCCACCACGCCGGTCATGGCGGCCATGATCACGCAGATGACCACCGTGCCGATCGCCAACCCGCCGCGCAGCCGGCCGAACCACAATTCCATGGCGCGGTACAGGTCCTCGATCACGCCGGAGCGCTGCAGGATGCCGGCCATCAGGATGTACAACGGGATGCCCAGCAGCGCTTCCGAGCGCATCGTGTCGAAGACCTGCAGCACCATCAGCACGACCGCGTCGGCATTCCACAGCGTCACGGTCAGCAGCAGCGACAGCCCGCCCAGCACGAAGGCGATCGGCAGGCCGGTCAGCATCAGCAGCGTCAGGCCGCCGAACATGATGGCCAGTATGGTGTTGGGACTCATGCCTGGCCCTCCAGCGCGCCCGGGTCGCGCAGCAGCAGCCGCAGGAACTCGGCCAGGCTCTGCGCGCCCAGCAGGATCACCGCCAGCGGCACCGTGAATTTCACCGGCCAGACGGGCGGGTTCCAGGCCGAGAACGAGGTCTCGCCGAAGGCCAGCGACTGCATCGCCAGCGGCAGCGAATAGCTGGCCAGGATTGCGCAGAACGCCATGATGACCAGGTGGTTGAACAGGTCGAGCAGGCGTATGCGCCGCGGGTCCAGGCGGCGCCGCACCAGGTCCAGGTTGACGTGGCCGCGCAAGTGCAGCAGATAGGGGCCGCCCAGCAGGAAGTACGGGCCGAACAGCATCGTCGCCAGTTCCATCCCCCACACGGTGGGGGTGCCGAACACATAGCGCGACACCACTTCATACAGCATGACGGGGACCACGATCAGCATCAGGCCGGTCGCCGCCAGGAACAGCGCGCGGTTGATGCCGGTGACCAGCGTGACGTACCAGCGTATCGCTAGTGGCATGAGCACCTCGATGGGAAAGTGACAGCCCCGCGGCGCGGGCGGGGCGGCGGGAGCGCGGCGCTCAGCTGAGCAGGCCGAGGCGCTTCAGGAATGCCACCTGGCTGTCGAGAATCTTCACCGCATTGGCGTTATTGCCGGCCGCTTTTTTCCAGGTCTCGACGACTTGCGCGCGGGCCTGCGCCAGTTCCTGCGGGTCGAGCGCCGTCACCGTCACGCCCTGGGCTTTGAAGGCTTCCAGCGCCTTGCCGTCGGCCACCAGGATATGCTGGCGCAGCGCGGCCGAGGTCTCGCGCGCGGCCGCCGCCAGGGCCGCCTTGTACGGCGCCGGCAGGCGTTCATAGGCGGCGCGGTTGGCGACGTAGCTGGTCGCGGTGGTGGGCTGGTGCGGGCCGGGCATGACGATGTACTTCGCCACTTCGCCCAGCCCCGCCTCCAGATTGGCGGTCAGGTCGCCCCGGTCGGCCAGGTCGATCACGCCCTTGTCCAGCGCCGAATAGACTTCGCTAGTCGGCAGCGGCGTCACGGCCACGCCCAGGCTGCCCATCACGGTCGAGGCCAGTCCCACGAAGCGGCCCTTCTTGCCGCGCAGGTCGGCGATCGACTTGATCGGCACCTTGGAATGGATCGGCTCGGGGCCGTAGACCGTCGGGGCGATATAGAACAGCCCGGCCGGCGCGTAGGCCTCGCGGGCGAGCTCCAGCCCGCCCAGCTCGTAGAACCAGGCTTCGTACTGGTCCGGCTCCGGAAAGCCGAACGGCACGGTGCTGGTGAATGCCAGGCCGGGGATCTTGCCGGCCTCGTAGCCGTCGAAGGTCTTCATCATCTGGAAGGCGCCGCCGCGCACCGCGTCGAAAGCCTGGTTGGCGGGCACCAGTTGCCCGGCCGAGAACAGCTCGATCTTGAACTTGCCGTCGGTCAGCTCGGCCACGCGCGCGACGAAGCGCTCCTCGAATTTCTGCGGCGTGGTGCCGCCGTCCCACAAGGCCTGCATGCGCCAGTTCACCGTTTCCTGGGCGCGGGCCGGCAGCGCCGCGGACAGGCCCGCGGCGCCGAGCGCGCCCAGGCCCAGGGTCTTGATGGCCGAGCGGCGATCGATGGTCTTCATGTGCTCCTCCTTATGCGTTCTGTGTTCTGGGCCGGCTGGATGCGCGGCGCTGCCGTACCGGCCCGGATTGGCCCGGGGCGGGGCAGATGGGATAATCGGCGCTAAACCAGGACAATACAAGGTACAGTTATCGGGCTGCCTCGAAAACTGTCCCAGACACAAAATAGGTACGATCCATGCGCATGCGGGAGCGATCATGAGCCGTGTCGGCGCCATCGTCGAACAAATCGCCGCAGCCATCGCGCGCGGCGCGCTCAAGCCCGGCCAGCGCCTGCCATCAGTGCGCGCCGGCGCGCTGGAGCAAGGCGTTTCCAAGAACACCATGGCCGATGCCTACGACCGCCTGGTCGCCATGGGCCATTTGCAGGCGCGCCCCGGCTCGGGCTATTACGTGGCGGCCACCCGGCCGCTCTCGTCGGAACAGCGCTCGCGCCATGTCGCCCAGGCCATCGATACGGTCTCGCTGCTGCGCGAACAATTGGTCCAGCACTATGAAGTGCGCGTCGGCGACGGCCGGCCGCCGCCGTCGTGGATGGAACGCTTCGACCTGGCCCGCTCCGGCGGCAGCGCCAAGGCCCTGCGCGACACGGACATCGGCCACGGCTACGGCAATCCGTGGGGCTACAAGCCGCTGCGCGAGCGCATCGCCCTGGCGCTGGCGGAACGCGGCATCCAGGCCGGGGCCGAGCAGGTCCTGCTCACCCACGGGGCCAACCATGCGCTGGACCTGGTGGCGCGCCAGCTGCTCGAGCCGGGCGACGTGGCGCTGGTCGACAGTCCGGGCTATTACCCGTTGTTCGGCAAGCTGCGGTTCTCCAACGTGAAGCTGGTCGGCGTGCAGCGCGGCGCCGACGGCCCCGACCTGGACGACCTGGCGCAGAAGGCCGCGGCATTCAAGCCCAAGGTGTTCTTCACCCAATCCCTGGCGCACAACCCGACCGGCGGCTCGCTGACCCTGCCGGTCGCGCATCGCGTACTGCAGGCGGCTGCCCAGTACGGCTTCTACATCGTCGAGGACGACCCGTTCGCCGACATCCTGCCCGCCGCCAGCCCGCGCCTGGCCACGCTCGACCAGCTCGAGCGCGTCATCTACGTGGGGACGTTTTCCAAGACGCTGTCGGCCAGCCTGCGGGTCGGCTACCTGGCGGCCAATAATGCGCTGGCCAACGCCTTGTGCGACTTGAAGATGCTGACCCTGGTCAGCACCTCCGATTACGTCGAGCGCGTGGTGTTCAACCTGATCGCCAGCGGCCAGTATCTCAGGCACCAGCGGCGGCTCAAGGCCCATGTCGAGCGCGCCACGCGCGAGGCCGTCGCCGCCCTGAAGGGCGTGGGGCTGGCCTTGCCCTACGCGCCGGGCGGCGGCTTCTATCTATGGGCGCGGCTCAAGCCGGGGCAGGACGAACTGGCGCTGGCCAGCGAGGCCTCGGACGCCAGCATCTTCCTGGCCCCGGGGGCTATCTTCATGCCCGAACGGGGGCAGGCCACCTCGGCCTTGCGCGTCAACATCGCCTATGCGACCGACGCGCGCTTCCTGGCGTTCATGAAGCGTCGCCTGGCGCGCTAGGGCCGGGCGGCGCGGGCTCGGCGCCGCCGCCATCCGGCCTGGCCTGGCGCCCCTGTGGGCGGGCCAGCACCAGCGTCGAGGGCGAGGCCAGCGCCAGCCCCGCGTCGGCCATGCGCTGCAGGATGTCGAACCACAGGGCGCTGCGCACTTCATAGGCGTTGCGCGGCGAACTGACATAGCCGCGCGCGTTGAACATCAGGTGGTTGTTCTCCACGCCCTCCAGGAACACGTCGGGCGCGGGGGACTCCAGGATGCCCTCGTGGGCGGCGAAGGCCGCCAGCATCAGTTCGCGCGCCCGCCGCGGCTCGGCGTCCAGCGGCATGGGGACCTTGACCTGCACCAGCCCGAGCGGATTGGCGTGCGTGACGTTGCGCACCGTCTTGGTGACGAATTCGGAGTTCGGCACGATCACGGTCGAGCGGTCGGCCATCTGGATTTCCGTGGCGCGCACGTTGATGCGCCGGATATCGCCTTCCACCCCGCTCAGCGATACCCAGTCGCCCACCTTGACCGGCCGTTCCGCCAGCAGGATCAGGCCCGAGACGAAGTTGCGCACGACCTCCTGCAAGCCAAAGCCGATGCCCACCGACAGCGCGCTGGCGATCCAGGCCACGCGTTCCAGGCCGATGCCCAGCGCCGAAAGCGCCAGCGCCACCGCCATGACGAAACCCGCGTAGCCGAACAGCGTGGCCGCCGAGATCTGCATGCCCGGGTCGAGCTCGGTGGTCGGCAGGTAGCGGGTGGCGAGCCAGCGCTTGAGCAGGCGCACGCCCAGCAGGCACAGGGCCAGCACCAGCAGCGCCTGCACCACCGAGCCGGGCCGTACATGCACCTCGCCGATCTGCAGCCCGCTGTGCAACTGGTTCATGCGGTGCATCAGGTCGGACGGCCCTTCCCCGAAGGGCGCCAGCAGCAGCGTGGCGGCGAGCAGCACCACGGTGACGCGGCCGGCGCCCGACAGCAATACCGCGGCCTGGGCGCGCAGCCGGTTGCGGGCATTGTCCTCGTCGCCCTGCGCGGGGGCCAGCAGGGTGCTGAAGCCGTCCTCGATCAGCACCGAGAGCAAATAGGCGGTGCACAGGATGGCCAGCGTCCACAGCAGTTGCTTGACGATGAAGCTGCCGAACGCCACATAGCCGGCCAGCAGGCTGATCACGCTGGTGACCAGCACCGCCCAGGTGGCGGCCACCAGCACCGACAGCCAGAAGGGGCGGGGCGGCACGCGGCCTTCCTCGTCGGCCTGGCGCACCTGCTGCTGCAGGCGGGTGCAGCGCTTCAGCCCCCAGGCCAGCGTGACGGCCAGCAGCAGCGCGGCCAGTGACGTGACCGTGATGGTGGTGGTCAGGCTGGCATTGAGCAGCACCGGCAACTGGTCGCCCAGCCAGATCAGCACCACCAGCAGGCCCAGCGCCAGCGGCAGGCGGCGCAGGCCCTGCGCCACATCGTCGTGGATGGCCGGCAGCCGCCAGGTCGAGCGGTCCGGCGACAGCAGCGCATGGCCCAGGCCGGCCACATAGCCGCCGAAACACACCACGGCCACCAGGCTGCCCAGCAGGTCGGCGGTATCGTCCGACAGGATCCCGTTCCACATCAGGCCGATGTGCACCAGTTCGGCAATCAGGCCCGGCGTGGCGACCGCCAGGAACACCACCGTCACCGCCAGGAACGAACGGCGCAGGCGGCCGGGCGGCACGCGCGTGGCGGTCAGCTTGACCATCAGCCGGCTGCAGGCCGCGCGCAGCAGCAGCACGCCGCCGATCGCCAGCGCCAGCAGGAGCCAGATGCCGGTCGGGGTGGCGCCGGCGGCCTCGCGCAGTTCCGCGGCCTGGTCGCCCAGGCGTCGCAAGTCGCGCGGCAGGTCGCCGCGCAGCTCCGACCAGAACGGCGTGCCGAGGAACGAGTCGCGCCGCTCGCCCAGGCGCGCCTGGAACTGGTTGCGGCGCAGGGTGGATATCTGTTCGGCGGTCTGCGCCGCCTCCACCGACAGCAGCCGCGCCAGCTTGGTCTGGGAATCGAGCGCGCGGCTGTCTTTTTCCAGCTGGGCGCGCTGGGCCGCCACATCGGGCGCCTCGCGCGAATCGGGCTGCGGCTGGCCCAGCTCGGTGAGCCGCGCCGTCACGCTGGCCAACTGGGGCGCCAGCGCCTCGGCCAAGGCATCGGCGCGCGACTGGATGTCCAGCACGTCGGCGCGCCAGCGCACCAGTTGCGCGTCTTCGCTGCCGTCTTCAAGGCGCGCGCGGATCTCGTCGATCTGCTTGCGGGCGTCGGCCAGGGCGGTCTCGGCCTCCGCCGCGTCGGGCGGGCGTTCGGCCTGGTTGGCGGCCAGCGCGGCCGCGCTCATCCACAGGCAAAGAAACACCAGGCCCGCCAGCAGGTGGAGCCAGGAAATGCGTGGTACACGCTGGAGCAGCATCATGATGGGAGAACCTCGCGCTCCTCTTTCCGACGGCGCAGCATAGCAAGCCTGCCGGCCCCCGGATGCAACAAAACCTGTGCGGCAAGCCCCAGGGACATACGCGTTTACGCGCTCAACGTTTGGATTCAGTTTCGCCGGCCGGCGCCGGGTCGCGGGAAGTCAGGTTGGCGCGCGAGCGCTCGAGCTCGTCGCGTATCCATTGACGCAGCGCCTGCAGCGGCGGCCAGTCGCGCAGGCCCGGCGGATACACCAGATGATAAGTATCGGCGGGCTCGAAAGTCACACTGACCGGGGAAACCTTCACCAGGCGGCCCTCGCACAGCGCATCGGCGGCCAGCAACTCGCGGCCCAGCGCCAGGCCCAGGTTCTGTTCCACGGCCTGCAGCATCAGGCCTGCGTCATTGAAAGTGGCCACCGGCGTCACGTCGACCGCCAGACCGGCTGCGGCGAACCACTGGCGCCAGAGTTCCTTGTCGCCCACCAGGGGCTGGCGCGCCAGTGTCTGCGGCGTATTGTCGGGCAGCTTGCGCGCGGTGGCCGGCGAAGCCAGCACGATCAGCGGCATGGGGAGGTCGAACAGCGGATCCGATACGACGCCGGGCCACGGCCCGCGGCCGGAACGCAGCGCCGCGTGCAGGCCCTCGCGCTGCAGGTCGGCCAGTTGTTGCGAGGTTTCTATTTCCAGGGTCAGGTCGGGGTGCCGCTCGCGCCACCGCGCCATGCGCGGCAGCAGCCAGCGCTGCGCGAACGACGGCAGCACCGATACGCGCAGCCGCTGGCTGGCGCCGCGGGCCAGCGACGCGGCCTGGCGCACGCCGTTGTCCAGTTCTCCCAGCGCGCACTGCACACTGCGCAGCAGGGCCTCGCCGGCCGAATTCAGCACCACGCGGCGGCCGCGCCGGTCGAACAGCGCGAAGCCCAGCTGTTCCTCCAGCCCGCGGATCTGCTGGCTGACCGCGCTGTGCGTCAGGTGCAGGCGGTCCGCCGCGGCGCGCAGGTTCTGCAGCTCGGCGACGGCCCGGAAGGCGGGCAGGGTGTTCAGGGGCAGGCGGCTCATGTTGGTAAGCTTAGCCGACCAAATCGTGCAGAACAATGCGATTCACAGGGCAGGTCTGTGCTCGTACGCTAACCAGTAAGGCGGTCACCTTAATGGAGAGCAATCATGGAATCGCAATGGACACTCGATCCTACCCCGGGCGGAGCCGGCAACCCCCTGCATGCGTCGCCCTGGCGCGCCGCCTGGACGGCCTGGCGGCAGGCCGTCCAGGCCCGCCGCGCCGGCCAGCGCACCGCGACGGCGCTGCATGAACTGGATGAGCACGTGTTGCGGGATATCGGCGCGCCGGACTGGCTCCTGCTCGAAACCGAGGCCCGGCGCCAACTGGCCCTGCAGCGCCAGGCCCACTGGTTGTGGACCTGATCGAAGGCACGCGGTTTGCGCTCCTGGAAGCCCCGCAAAAATTCGTGTATAGTCTCGCCTTTTCGCGGTTCGGCCGGTGGTTTTGGCGGGGCGGCGGGAAGCGGCAAATCAGACACCGATCGATTTGACAGGTTTCAAAAAAGGCCTCATAATCTCGTTTCTGTGCTGCTGAGACAGCAAGCCGGTTGCGAAGCAGCCGGCGGGCAGTAGGCGGTACCTGTTCTTTAACAACGAAACAACCGATAAGTGTGGGCGCTTGGTGG
>Ga0180223_1000140_pt1 | contig 140302 bp, 131 predicted proteins | sample eDN5th30CKraftOP_FD_151337 | JGI IMG/M metagenome (GOLD analysis project Ga0180223, IMG submission 151337) | Enriched Organic Plus compost microbial communities from Emeryville, California, USA - eDNA 5th pass 30_C Kraft OP (version 2) (version 2) ...
CGCGTGGTGACGCTGGAGAAATGGTATCGCGAGGCGAGCTCGGCCGCCGGCCAGCAGGGCGGCAAGCTGTTGTTCCTGTCGCGCGACGAGCTGATGCGGCACGAGGCAGCCGGGGTGACCACCGAGGTGTTCCCGAAGAAGCTGTCGCTGCATGGCATAGAGATGGCGCTGGACTATCACTTCGAGCCCGGCTCGCCGCGCGACGGCGTGACGCTGTCGGTGCCGCTGTTCGCGCTGAACCAGCTCGATCCGGCGCGCTGCGAGTGGCTGGTGCCGGGCATGCTGAAGGAGAAGGTCCATCTGCTGCTCAAGTCGCTGCCCCAGAAGCTGCGCCGCCATTGCGTGCCGCTGCCCGACTACGCCGCGGGCTTCTATGACCGCTGGTTCGAGCGGGCGCAAAAGCCCGACCGCAGCCTGATCGAGGCGCTGATCGCCGATGTGCGCGACCAGAGGGGCGTGCAGCTGGCGCCGGCCGATTTCAAGCAGGAGACCTTGCCCGCGCATCTCTTCATGAACTTCCGCGTGGTGGACGAGCACGGCCGCATGCTCGACATGAGCCGCAACCTGTCGCATCTGAAGGCGGAACTGGGGCGCGAGGCGCAGGCCACGTTCCAACAGGTGGCGGCGCGCGACAAGGAGGTGGCGCAGGCGCTCGCGCACGAGAACCTGACCGATTGGACCTTCGGTCCCTTGCCTGAGCTGATGGAGATCAAGCGCGGCGGCCTGTCGGTGATCGGCTATCCCGCGCTGGTGGATCGCGGCACGCATTGCGACCTGGATGTGTACGACGACCCGGACGAGGCGGCCCGCCACCACCGGGCTGGCTTGCTGCGCCTGTTCCGGCTGCAGCTGAAGGAACAAGTCAAGTTCCTGGAGAAGAACCTGAACGGCCTGACCCAGATGAGCATGCTGTACATGCCGCTGGGTACGCAGGAAGAGTTGCGCGACCAGATCATCGACGCGGCGTTGGCGCAGGCCTGCCTGTCGGACCCTTTGCCGGCCGATGCGGAGGCTTTCGCGCAGCGGCGCGCAGAGGGCAAGGGCAGGGTGGGGCTGCTGGCGCAGGAGATCGCGCGGCTGGCGGCGACGGTGCTGGCCGAGTGGGCGGCGGCGCAGCGCAAGCTGCCGCAGGCCAAGCCTCATGCCGCCGCCCATGCGGACATGGAGCAGCAGATGCGAGGGTTGATGACCAAGTGGTTCGTGCGCGATACGCCGTTCGGGCAATTGGCGCATTTTCCCCGCTATTTCAAGGCGGTGCAGGCGCGCATCGACAAGCTGCGCGCCGATCCGGGCCGGGATGCGCGCCTGCTGGCGGACCTGAACCAGTTGCTGGTGCCTTACCAACGCGCCCGGATTGCGCGCAAGGGGGTGCCGGATCCCAGGCTGGACGAGTTCCGCTGGATGCTGGAGGAACTGCGCGTGGCGCTGTTCGCGCAGGAGCTGCGTACGCCGATGCCGGTGTCGGTCAAGCGGTTGCAGAAGAGTTGGGAAGCCTTGAACCGGTAGGGGAAGCCCATCCCCCAGGCGGCCGAAGGCCGCCGGGGGTGGGCCTCCCCCCTCTAGATCAGGCTGCGCCGCAGCTCCGGCGCGCCGGGCAGGTTGGGGGGCGGGCTGTCGGTCTGCAGGCTCTCGAGCAGGCGTTCCAGGTGGCCGATGTGCGGCAGCATGGGGCCGTAGAACAGGGTCTGATGGCCGTTCTGGACCAGCAGGGTGGGGAAGTCCTCGATGTCTTCGTCGTCCAGCAGGTCCGGGTGTTCTTCGACGTCCACCCACAGGAAGACGTGGCCGGGAAACTGGCTCGACAATTCTTCGAATTTGGGCTGGTACTCGCGGCAGGTGCCGCACCAGGCGGCGCACAGACAGGCGACCAGCACGGTTTGCGGATCGTCGAGGCGCCGGGCAAGGTCGCTGGCGCCGGTGTCGGGGAGATAGACGGCCATGATGCGAGGAAGTGAGGATTTCATAGCCATTATGCCTGCGCCTTGCGTCATACTTGCAACCGTGGCTGAATTCACGGAGATCCAATGGCTTCCTCTCCCGACGAACGCAGCGTGGCCAGCGCCGGCCTGCAGGGCATCGGCCTGGCCTTTGGCCGCGCGCTGGTTTCCCAGTTCCGCGGCCCCATGCTGCTCGCGCTGCTGCTGCCGTTCCTGGTGGCGCTGATTGCCGCGATCGTGCTGATCTGGCTGTTCTGGACACCGCTCACCGAATGGCTGCAGGGCAGCCTGTTCGCTTTTCCGTTGATGAGCGAGCTCGACAGCATGCTGGTCGCCGTGGGCATCGCCTCGCTCAAGCTGTGGCTGATTCCGGTGGTCGCGACGCTGGTCCTGCTGCCCTTGTCCGGGATACTGGGCCTGGTGGTGGCGGCAGTGCTGATCATGCCGCTGGTGCTGCGCAACCTGGAGCAGCACGACTATCCCGGCCTGCAGCGGCGGGGCCGCAACGCCACGCTGGCGAGCGTATGGAACGCGGTGTGGGTGACGACGCTGTTCGTGCTGGGCTGGCTGTTCACCATGCCGCTGTGGCTGCTGCCGCCGCTGGCGGTGCTGCTGCCCATCGCCTGGTGGGCCTTCGCGTTCACGCGCATGCTGCGGCTCGACGCCATGATCGAGCATGCCTCGCCCGAGGAGCGACGCATCCTGATGGCGAGGCACAATCGCGGATTCTGGGTGCTGGGGCTGATCTGCTCGCTGATCAACCTGCTGCCGCCCGCCTGGTTCCTGTTGCCGGTATTCTCGGCGCTCCTGTTTTCGCATTTCGCACTCGAGGCGCTGCGCCGCTTGCGCAGCGAAACCACGCCATGAACGCAACGCCTGTTTCCAGCCGCCGCATCGGCCTGTTCATCATCGGTGATGAAATCCTGTCGGGACGCCGCCAGGACCGGCATTTCGCCAAGATCGTCGAACTGCTCGGCGCGCGCGGCCTGCGCCTGTCCTGGGCCGAGTTCCTGGGCGACGACCGCGAGGCGCTGACCGCCGCCCTGCGGCGCAGTTTTGCCAGCGGCGATGTGGTGTTCTCCTGCGGCGGCATCGGCGCGACTCCCGACGACCATACGCGCCAGGCCGCGGCGGCCGCGCTCGGCGTGCCGCTGGCCCTGCACGAGGAGGCCCGCGTCCTGATCACCGAGCGGTGCGCGGAAACCGCCGCCCAGGGGTCGGGCAGCGCCGACATGACGACGCCGGAAAACCTCCAGCGCCTGCGAATGGGCGAATTCCCCGAGGGCAGCGAGATCGTGCCCAACCCCTACAACAAGATCCCCGGGTTTTTCATCCGCGACCACACCTTCGTTCCGGGCTTTCCGGTCATGGCCTGGCCCATGATCGAATGGACGCTCGACCATCGCTATGCCAGCCTGCACCATGCCGTGCCGCACGTGGAGCATTCGTTCATGGTCTTCGAGCTGCCCGAGTCGCGCATCGCGCCTGTCATGGAAGCGATCGAGCAGCGCTGGCCGGGCGTGAAGGCCTTCAGCCTGCCCAGCATGGGCGACGGCAAGCGCCGCCATATCGAGCTGGGTGTCAAGGGCGACCCGGGCGCCGCGGCCGAGGCGCTGGCCTGCCTGCGCGAGGAGGCCCGCCGCCTGGGCGGCGTGTTCACCGCCGCCGAATAGCCGTCCCGCCGGCCTCAGTCCAGCGTGATGCCGGCCGCCTTGATCGCGTCGCCCCAGGTCTTCAGGTCGGCTTGTATCGTCTGCGCGAACTGCTCCGGCGTTCCTGCCCGGGGCTCCGAAAGGTTCAATGCGCGAAAGCGCGCCAGCATGTCCGGCCCCAGGAGGATCGCGTTCAGTTCGCGGTTCAGCCGCCGCACGACGGCGGACGGCAAGCCCGCCGGGCCGAACACGCCATACCAGACGTCCGCGTCGAAGCGCACGCCTTGTTCGTTCATGGTGGGCACCTCGGGCGTGGCCAGGCCGCGCCGCGAGCCGCTCACCGCGATCGCCCGCATCTTGCCGGCCTGTATCAGGGGCAGCGACGAGCTGCCGTCGGACAGCCCTACCTTGAGGCGGCCGCCTTGCATGTCCACCAGCATGGGTGGAATGGATTTGTAGGGGACGTGGCGGATGCGGATGCCGGTCTGCATCTTGATGCTTTCCATGACGATGTGGCCGCCCGATCCATTGCCCCATGAGCCGTAGTCCAGTTCGTCGGGGCGCTGCCTGACGTAGTCGACGAATTCCCGCAGGTCGCGCACGGGCAGGTCGGCGGCCACCACGAGATAGACGCCGCCGCCGCCGAATTGCGAAATGGCCGTGAAGTCCTTCACGCCGTGAGGCATTTGGCGATGCAGAAACGTATTGGCGATGAGCGCGCTGGTGAAGGTGAAGAGCAGGGTGTAGCCGTCGGCCGGCGCCTTGGCGACGATCTCGCCGCCTATGAGCCCCGTCGCCCCGGGCCGGTTGTCCACGACGACGCGCTGCCCCACTGCCTGCCCCAGCCGGTCCGCCAGGCTGCGCGCGATGCCGTCGAAGCCGCTCCCGGCCGAGGAGGGCACGACCAGCCTGATCGGCCGCGACGGCCAGGGCTCCGCCTCGGCCGTCGCCCCGGCGTGCCAGACGCCTACCATGACCATGCAGCCCAGCCAGACGATCCTGTTCATCGCGCCGCTCCGGCAATGCGAGGCAAGGCACGGCCGCCTGTCTCGCGTCTCACGGTTAATGTTGTTTTAAGTGATTATTATAAGTACGATATTTTCCTCAAACAATAAGCCGGGCGCATTCACGCCGCGGCGGTGCCTCGTGGAGCGAACGTATGAGTGAACCGATCTGGAACAAGTACCTGAGCCAGGAAGAGAAGGAGGTCTTTGCCGGTTGCGGATGGGGAGCACGGGCGGGGTTCGGCAAACGGCCGGGACTGGCCGTGATCGACGTGAGCTACGGCTTCTGCGGCGAGAAAGGCCAGCCGATCGGGCAGTCGCAGCAGAAATGGCCATTGGCGTGTGGCCCCGAGGCCTGGGACGCGGTCGATCACATCAAGCGGCTGATCGACAAGGCCCACCGGGTGGGCGTGCCGGTCTTCTATACCACCGGGGAGAGGCGGCCCGACCGCTGGGACGCGGGGTCGTGGGCCTGGAAGAACTCGCGCACCCGGCTATGGGGCGGGGATCCTGCCCACCTCGACCATCACAAGATCGTCGACGAGATCGCGCCCTCGCCGCGGGATGTCGTCATCTACAAGCAGAAACCGTCGGGGTTCTTCGGCACCAGCCTGGCGAGCTTCATGACCTTGCTGGGCTGCGACAGTCTCATCGTGACCGGCACGACCACGTCGGGCTGCATCCGCGCCACCGTGCTGGACGGGTTCAGCATGAACTATCGGATGATCGTGGCCGAGGAGGGGTGCTTCGACCGCTTTCCCGTCTCGCATGCCATCAATCTTTTCGACATGAACGCCAAATACGCCGACGTGCTCAAGACCGCCGAGATCCTCGACTACCTGGATACGTTGCCGCCGGGGCTGTTCGATCTTCCCAAAGGGCAAGCCTGAGCCCCCTGGGCGTTGCCCATGGAAAGGCCCCCACGCTTGCACTGCGGTGGCGCTGCCTCCAAGGGGGCGCTTTTGATCTTGGGGCGGTCCGGCAATGAAAAAAGGCCCCCACGCTTGCCGCTCTGCGGCGGCGCTGCCCCCCAAGGGGGCGTTTTTCATCTTGGGGCGGCCCGGCGATGAAAAAACAACGCGCCCCTGGGGGCGCGTTCCGCGACCGGCGCCTCGGGCCGTCAGGCAGCGGCAGTCTTGCGGCTGCGGGCCGTGCGGCTGTCGGCGGCCGCCTTGAACGTCGCGTTGGCGGCGGCGTTCAGGTTGGACTCGGCCAGGTCGGCGGCCTGCTTGGCGGCCTTGGTGACCGATTCGTAGGCCGAAGTAGCCGTGGCGAGCGAAGACTTCAGCAGGGCCAGCGCGCTTTCCGAGCCGGCAGGTGCATTCTTGGCGAGTTGTTCGACCGCTTCCGAGAGCTGGCGCTGCTGTTCGGCGATCTGGGCTTCGCCCAGGCGCGCGAATTCGCTTTGCACGCCGGCCACGATGTCATAGACGTGCTTGCCGTAGGCGAGCGCCTTTTCGGCGCTGGGCTGGGCCAGCGCCGAGACGAACGCCAGCGCTTCCTGGCCGTCTTTCAGGGTGAAGGCTTCCTGGGCCTTGAGCGAGGCTTCTTCGAACGTAGCCTTGGTGACTTTAAGGTGAAGGTCGACGAGCTTCTCGAAGCCGGCGAAAGCGGTGTTCTGTGCGGTGAGCAAGGTTTCGAAAGCGGCTTTTTGCGTGGCCAGGGCGCGTTCGGGGGTAGCGAACATGGTGGGGCTCCTTGTGGACTGTCTACGACGAGGCGACCGGGAAACCAGGGGAATACGCCCCAAACAGCCCGATCCTGGGGCACGCGCAATGTCGCCGAACGGACATTGCTGCGTTGCACAAAATGAATTGTAAGGGTGCATGAGGGAAAGTCAAGGCCTTTCGAAAAAAAACGGATGGCGTCGGGAGTGCCTCTGTAAGTGGCTGATTGATAGGAAAAATTGCCCTCTGGAAGACGGGCGGGCAGAAAGGCCGCGGCGCGTTGGCCGCCCCGGAAGCGGTGGCGAGGCTTGTTGCGTTGCGCCATGCCAACGCCGGCGGTGCGGCGCGCACCAGACCGAGGCCCCGGCATGGTGCGCGCTCCGGGCGTGGGGCTACACTGCCGCGTGATCCGATCCGAAAGGCTCCTGCCGTGGGTTCATCGCTGCCGTCCCGCCTGATTTCCCCTTTCTTCGTCCTTATCTGGAGCACCGGTTTCGTGGTCGCCCGCTACGGCCTGCCGTACGCCGAGCCGCTGACCTTCCTGGCGATGCGCTTTGCCGGCGTGCTGGCGGTCATGGCGCCCTTGTCCTTCTCGGCCGCCATCGCGTGGCCCGACCGGCGCCAGAGTCTCCATATGGCCGTGGCCGGCGTGCTGCTGCAGGCCGGCTACCTTGGGGGCGTCTGGATCGCGATCCACCTGGGCATGGCCGCCGGCCTGGCGGCCCTGGTGGTGGGCCTGCAGCCCTTGTTGACGGCGGTGGCCGGCCGCTGGCTGGGCGAGCCTCCCACGATCCGCCAATGGGCGGGCCTGGCGCTCGGTTTCGTCGGCGTCGCGCTGGTGGTGGGCAATCGCATCGGCACGCTCGGGCTGACCTGGCAGGCGTTGGCCTTTGCGGTGGGGGCGCTCGTGTCCATTACCGCCGGGACGCTCTACCAGCGGCGGTACTGTCCCCGTGTGGACTTGCGCGCAGGCCTGCTGCTGCAGTTTGGCGCGTCGCTGGTCGTGGTCCTGCCCGCGGCCTGGGCCTTCGAGACCATGCGGATCGAATGGACGTGGTCGCTGGTCGGGGCCTGGGCCTGGTCGGTGTTCGCGCTGTCGATAGGCGCGATCTGCCTGCTCTTCCTGCTGATCCGGCGCGGCGCGGCCACCCGCGTGGCCAGTCTCATGTATCTGACTCCCACCGTCACCGCGCTCATGGCATGGGCGGCGTTCGATGAGCCGCTGACCGCGACGATGCTCGCGGGGATGGCGCTCTCGGCTTTCGCGGTCGCCTGGGCTCAGGGGAAACGATAGGCCGATTCCCTCTGGCACCCTCGTTGCGATCCCTTACACTTCTCCTCACTGCCGCGGGAGTTGTCAGCTCGCGGCGCATACTTTCCACAGGCAGGAGATACAACAATGGGCATTCAGAAGAAAGCAATGTCCGCGGCGATCGGGGCGGCAGCCCTGGCCGGTGCGGCCGTCCTCGCGCCGGCGCAGGCGGCGGACCAGAATTATCCCACCCGCCCGGTCACGATGATCGTTCCGTTCGCCGCCGGCGGCCCCACGGACGTGGTGGCGCGCTCGCTGGCCGAGTCCATGCGCAAGTCGCTGGGCCAGACCGTCGTGGTGGAAAACGTCGGCGGCGCCGGCGGCACCATCGGTACGGCGCGGGTGGCGAAGGCGTCGAACGACGGCTACACGGTGCTGCTCATGCACATCGGCTTCTCCACGGCACCGGCGCTGTATCGCAAGCTGAGCTACGACCAGGCGAACGACTTCCAGCCGATCGGCCTGACCGTCGACGTGCCGATGACCATGATCGCGCGCGAGAACTTCCCCGCCAACAACATCAAGGAATTCCTTACCTACATCAAGGCGAATGCCGGCAAGCTGTCGATGGCCAACGCCGGCATCGGCTCGGCCTCGCACCTGTGCGGCCTGATGTTCATGAGTACCATCGGCGCCGAGTTCCAGACCATCCCGTACAAGGGCACCGCGCCGGCCATGAACGACCTGCTGGGCAAGCAGGTGGACTTCATGTGCGACCAGACCACCAATACCACCGGCCAGATCAAGGCAGGCAAGGTCAAGGCCTATGCCGTCACCAGCAAGACCCGGGTGCCGAGCCTGCCCGACCTGCCCACGCTGGACGAGTCCGGCCTGAAGGATTTCTCGGTGGGCATCTGGCACGGCCTGTGGGCGCCCAAGGGTACGTCGCCCGCCATCGTGGCCAAGCTCGAAAGCGCGCTGAAGGCCGGCCTGGACGACCCCGCCTTCAAGCAGCGCATGAACGAGCTCGGCGCCATCGTCCTGGCCGACAAGGCCACGCCGGCCGCGCTCGATACGCTGGTCAAGTCCGAGACCGCCAAGTGGGGCGCGGTCATCAAGAAGGCAGGTGTCTACGCCGATTGAGCCCGCGGCTCCAAGGCGTGGCGGCAACCCGCGAGCAACGGGTTGCCGCTTTTTTTGGCGCTGGCCCGGGGGCTTTTCCGGCCTTTTTGTAATTCTTGCCGTAGCTTTTAAATTACGACTTAAAATAAGTGCGCTAAGTCGTTAATTTAATAGAGATTTTTGAGCAAAAATCTGATAAGCTGCGACGCCTGGGCCGAGTCGTTACTGGAGGAAACATGGCGCGCATCAGAAAACGTATCGTGTCGGTCTCGTTGCTCTGCGCGCTGACGGCCAGTCTCGTCCTTCCCGGTGCCATTCCTGCTGTCCAGGCGGCTTCCACCACCACCAAAAGCGCCTCCAAGGCCAAGCCGGCCAAGAAGGTGACGGCCAGCAAGGCGAAGTCCTCCAAATCGGTCAAGTCCGCCAAGTCCGCCAAGTCCTCCAAGGCGACCAAGACGGCCGCGGCCACGCGCCACGCCGTCGCGAAGAAGCGGTCCGCCAAGCGAGCCTCCAGCAAGGAAGTCGCTGCCGCCAGCATCCGCCACGCGTCGTACGGCCCCTCGTCGTCGCTCGAGGACGCCGATGGCAACCTGGCGCTGCGCTCCAGCGTGGCGTTCGTGCAGGACCTCTCTTCGTCCGACGTGCTGTTCGCCAAGAACGAAGGCGCGGTCGCTCCCATCGCCTCGATCACCAAACTCATGACCGCGCTGGTCGTGGTCGATGCCGGCCAGCCGCTGGACGAGATGATCGAGATCACGTCCGACGACATCGATACCCATAAATTCACGCATTCGCGCCTGGCCGTCGGCACGCGGCTCTCGCGCGCCGACCTGCTGCACCTCGCGCTGATGTCGTCCGAGAACCGTGCCGCCCATGCCCTGGGCCGCAACTATCCGGGCGGGCTGACGGCTTTCGTGCAGGCCATGAACGCCAAGGCCGCATTGCTGGGCATGCACGACACGCACTACGTCGAGCCCACCGGCCTGTCCAGCGAGAACGTCTCCAGCGCGCGCGATCTCGTCAAGCTCATGCGCGAAGGGGCGCAGCGTCCGCTCATCCGCCACTACACCACCGATACCGAGTACGCGGTCGAAGTGGGAGGGCGGCAGCAGACCTTCCGCAACACGAATCGCCTGGTGGCGCGGCCCGACTGGAACATCACGGTGTCCAAGACCGGCTTCATCAACGAGGCCGGCCGATGCCTGGTCATGCTCGCCAACATCGGCGGCCGCGACCTGGCTATCGTGCTGCTCGACTCCGTGGGCTCGCTCACCCGCACCGCCGACGCCCAGCGTATCCGCCAGTGGGTCCAGCGCGAGATCGGCGCGCTGTGAAGCAAGCAGACCGCCACTCCTTTCCAGCCTGGTGGTACCCGAAAATAAGGCGGGTCTGGCTCGCCAGTCCGCCCGCATTGCCTCCGCGAGGACGGCCGTAGGCCGCCAGGGGGTGAGCCCCTACGGCTCGTAACCCAGCGCGTCCGAAATCTGCCCGGCGGTTTCGACCAGAGATTCGATCCAGCCGTCCTGCATCCGGTCGGCGGGCGCCGAGATGGACAGCCCGGCTATCAACTTGCCGGTGTCGTCGTGGATGCCCGCGGCGATGCAGCGCACGCCCATCTCGAGTTCTTCGTTGTCGCGCGCGAAGCCTTTGGCGCGCACCTGTTCGAGCTCGCGTTCGAGCTTGGCAAGCTCGGTCAGGCTATTGGCGGTGTGGCCCTGCAGGCCGGTTCGCAATGCATAGGAACGGACCTGGCGAGGGTCGTCGGCCGAAAGGAAGAGCTTGCCGGTCGAGGTCAGGTGCAGCGGCGCGCGGCCGCCGATGGCACGGACGACCTGCATGCCCGAACGCTCGCTGTAGGCGCGGTCGATATAGACGATTTCGTCGCCCTGGCGAACGGACAGGTTGACGGTCTGTCCGGTGAGCCGATGCAGCGTGCGCATGGGCGCGATGGCGGCATCGCGCACGTTGAGGCGGCCCTTGACCAGATGGCCCAGCTCGAGCAGCCGCATGCCCAGGCTGTACATGCCGCTTTCCACGCGGTCGACGTAGCGTCCTGCGACGAGGTCGTTCAGGATGCGATGCGCGGTGGAAGGGTGCAGGCCCGTCGCCTGGGCGAGCTCCTTGAGACTGACCGGATCGGGATGCTGGGCGAGGGCATCGAGCAGATGCATGGTGCGTTCGAGCACCTGGATGGCGATCTGCGGCGCGGGAGCCGCGGAGGGAGGGGCGAAAGCCGCTGCCTCGGAGGTCATGACTCTTGGCATGTCGTGAATGAGTCTCTACGCGATGACGCTAGTTTATCCCATATGGTGAAATGTTGTAAGCATGATTACACCGGGCATGGGCGGACTTGCCGCGTTGCAGCAGTCCATTTCTTGTAGGGCAATTATAACGCCAAAGCAAGGGGTTTTTGCGCCGCAGCATGAAAGCTGCGGACGCATGCCGGAGACCGGCAGCGCGCAGGACCCGGCAGCGGGGCGCCGCCGGTCCGCTACCGGCCTACCGACAGGGCCGCCACGCAGTCGCCGACCAGGGCCGGCCCGCGATAGATCAGTCCCGTATAAAGCTGGACCGCATCGGCGCCCGCCGCGATCTTGTCGGCCGCATGCCGTCCGTCGAGGATGCCGCCCACGCCGATGATCGCGAGCGCCGGTCCGGCGCGGCGCCGCAGGCGTTCGATCACGCGCAGAGACATCTCGCGCACGGGCGTGCCGGACAATCCGCCGGCCTCGCCGGCGTTGGGCAAGCCCTGGACCGCGGCGCGTGACAAGGTAGTGTTGGTGGCGATCACGCCGTCGATACCGTGGCGCGGAAGGAGTTCGGCAATGGCGTCGATCTGGCTCTCGTCCAGGTCCGGCGCGATCTTGACGGCAAGCGGAACGCGCCGGCCATGCCGTGCGGCAAGATCGTCCCGCGCCTCGCCGAGCTGGCGCAGCAGTTCCGACAACTCGTCCGCGCCTTGCAGGCTGCGCAGGTTCTTGGTGTTGGGCGAAGAGATATTGATGGTGACGTAGTCGGCATGCGGATAGACCGCCGCGAGGCCGGCGAGATAGTCGTCGGCCGCTTTCTCGATGGGCGTATCCGCGTTCTTGCCTATGTTCAGGCCCAGGATACCGCCGCGTGCACGGTAGCGGCTGTTGCGGACATTGGCGAGGAAGGCGTTCAGCCCTTCGTTGTTGAAGCCCATGCGGTTGATCAACGCCTCGGCGCGGGGCAGCCGGAACAGGCGGGGCAGCGGATTGCCCGACTGGGGGCGCGGCGTGACAGTGCCGATTTCCATGAAGCCGAAGCCCAGGCCCCCCAGGGCGTCGATATGCGACCCGTTCTTGTCCAGGCCGGCGGCCAGGCCCACGCCGTTGGCAAGCGCAAGCCCCATGAGCTCGACCGGACGGCCCGGCGCGGGCGTGCGGCGGGTCAATCCCAGGTCGTGCACGCGTTGCAGCGCGGACAGGGTCAGGGTATGGGCGGTTTCGGGTTCCAGGGCGAACAGGGCGGGCCGCAGCAGCGGATAGGCTTGGAAAAACGCGGACATCAGCAGGTAGGGATCAGGTGGAGGAGGACGGCGCATCGTCGCGATGGCCGTGGCGGGTGGACGCTTGCAGGCGCGAGGTATCGATGACGGCGGGGCCGCAGGCCGATGGGCCGGCATATTCGCGCCATTCGCCGTTGACGAGCATTTCTATGGGCTGGAAGTTCACCTTGTAGGCCATCTTCGGGCTTTGTTCTATCCAGTATCCCAGGTAGAGATGGGGTAGTTCCAGCAGCCGGCATTGTTCCAGTTGCCAGAGGATGTTCCAGGTGCCCAGGCTCCCCTTGAGGTCCGGGTCGAAGAAGGTGTAGACCGACGACAATCCGTCGGACAGGATATCCATGATGGAGACCATGCGCAGCCGGCCCTGCTGGTCGCGGAACTCGACCAGCCGCGTATTGACCCGGCTTTGCAGGAGGAACTGGGCGTATTGCTCGCGGCTGTCCTGGTCCATGCCGCCGCCGCGGTGGCGTGTCGACTGGTAGCGCTGGTAGAGCGCGTAGTGCTCGGAGGAGTAGGCCAGCTCGGCCACGAACACCTGGAGGTCGGCATGGCGTTTCCAGGTGCGCGCCTGGGTGCGGTTGGGGCGGAACCGGTTCACCGGCACGCGAACGGGCACGCAGGCCCGGCAGCCGTCGCAGTGCGGCCGGTAGGTAAAGACGCCGCTGCGGCGAAAGCCCATGCGCACCAGCTCGGAATAGACGTCGGCGTTGATCAGGTGGCTGGGCGTGGCCACTTGCGACCGGGCCATGCGATCCCCCAGATAACTGCACGGATAGGGGGCGGTCGCATAGAACTGCAGCGCGGCGAAGGGGAGTTCTCGAAGATGCGTCATGCGCGGTTCAGCCGGAATCGGCCGCAGCGTAAGGTGCGTCCAGGTCGACGATTTCGCCGTCGGGGCGCAGCCTGCCCGATCGCCACGGAAGATCGGGCATGCGGGCGGATTTTACAATCAGCCGCTCGAATTCTGCGCGCGGGATGACCGTCCCGCCCAGCGAGGCGAGATGCCGGGTGTCCTGCTGGCAGTCGATCATGTCCACGCCATGGCGCCGCAAGAAACGCACCAGGTAGGCGAGCGCGATCTTCGAGGCGTCGGCTGCGCGCGTGAACATGGACTCGCCGTAGAACATCCGTCCCAGGGCCACGCCGTACAGTCCGCCGGCCAGCTTGCCGTCGATCCAGGTCTCCACCGAGTGGACCTCGCCGCGGCGGTGCCACTCGCGATAGGCGCGTTGCATGGGGACGGTGATCCAGGTGGCCGGCCGCTCGTCGCTGCGCGGCGCCGCGCAGGCGCGCATCACCTCGTCGAACGCCGTGTCGACGCGAACGTCGACGGCCGGGTTGCGCTCGATCTGCCGCAGCTTCTTGCGCAGCGAACGCGAGGGGGCGAAGCGGTCGGTGAACAGCACCATGCGCGGGTCCGGGCTCCACCACAGGATGGGTTCGCCCGGCAGGTACCAGGGGAAGATGCCGCGCGCATAGGCCATGCGCAGGCGCTCGATGGAGAGATCGGCGCCGACCGCCAGCAACCCGGGCGGATCTTCCAGCGCGTGCTCGAGCGGCGGGAAGGGCGTATCCGGCCCGAGCAGGGCCGGCATGCCGGGATGTGACGGCGAGGGGCTCAAGGGGCGGGCGTCGGGATCGCGGGCACGGGCTCGGGGCCGCGCAGCAGAGTATCGCTGTGGACCTGGAACGTGCCGCGCTCGCGATCGGCGAAGAACAGCTTGAGCGTGGTGGAGACCGAACGGAACGCCAGATCGTCCCAGGGAATGTCGTTCTCGTCGAACAGGCGCGCTTCCAGGCTTTCGGGGCCGGGCTCGAATTCGGGGTCGGTCAGGCGCGCCAGGTAAAAGATGTGGACCTGGTCGACATGGGGAATGTCCAGGACCGCGAACAGCGGACCCATCTCGATGCGGGCTCCCGCTTCCTCCTGCGTTTCGCGCGCGGCGCCCTGGGCCGTGGTCTCGCCCAGTTCCATGAAGCCCGCCGGCAGGGTCCAGTAACCGTGGCGCGGTTCGATCGCGCGGCGGCACAGGAGGACCTGCTTTTCCCACACGGGTATGGTGCCCAGCACCATGCGCGGGTTCTGGTAGTGGATCGCGCCGCAGTGGTCGCAGACGTCGCGTTCGCGGTTGTCGTCCTCGGGGATGCGGCGGGTCAGCAGGCTGCCGCATTGGGAGCAGTAGCGTTGGGAGCGCGGGGCCGGGAAGTAGGTGAGGGCGCGTGGAGAAGCGGTCATGGCGTGTCCAGAGGGCGGAGGCGGCGCTGCGCCCCGGCGATTACGGGAAATCCGCGGATTTCCAGCGACAAGTATACGGAACCTGGCCCGGCGCCGATGCATGGATGGGGGTATGCCCGCAGTCGCCGAGAGGGGCCGCCGCCGCGGTGAGACGCCTCGCGCGCGGCATCGCCGTGCGCATTATAGGGGCTACCTCGAGGATCGGCCCGCCGGCGCGGCGCGTGGCACGCCCGGCTGGCGTTCGCAGCCCACCGCGTAGACCAGTTCGCGCAGGAACTGGTTGGCCGGATCGCCCGCCACGCGCGAATGCCAGTACTGGTGCACGTCGATAGCGGGAATCTTCAGCGGCAGGCCGACCTTCTTGATCGGCGCGATGGGGCGGAAGAGCTCGTAGACCTCCTCGGGGATGATGGCGATGAGATCGCTGGCCGCGACGATGAAGGGAATGGCCGCCACGTGCTCGGTCGTCAGCCGGATCACGCATTGCAGGCCATGCTTGCGCAACTCGTCCGTGATCCACGCGAACGTGATGGGCACCGACGGGGTCTGGACCTGGGGCGTTTCGCAGAATTGGCGCAGCGTCATGGCGCTGCCGATGCGAGGGTGGTTCTTGCGGGCCACGCAGACGTAGGCGCGCCGGTAGAGGTGCTGCTGCATCAGGGCCGCCTGGGGACGCGGGATGTGGCCGGCCACTACGTCGAGCTCGCCGGATTCCAGCGCCGCCGCCATCGTGTCGGCCGATATCGGCATGGGCGCCAGGCTCGCCCGCGGCGCGACTTCGGACAGGCGCTTCATGAGCTTGGGCACCAGGACGATGGCGCCGATCTCGTTCACGCCGATGCGGAATTCCCGCTCGGTCTGCGCCGGATCGAAACGCGTGAGGCCCGAAATCTCGGTTTCGACGATGCGCAGCACCCGCGAGGCGGGTTCGGCCAGGCGCTGCGCGAACGGGGTAGGCGCCATGCGATTGCCCACCCGCACGAACAGCGGATCGGCAAAGCGCTTGCGCATGCGGTCCAGGTGATAGCTGAGCGCCGACTGCGTCAGTCCGAGCCGGCGGGCCGCGCGCGTGACGGTGCCGTCCTCGATCAGGGCCAGCACGGCGCGCAGGTCCGCGATCTGCGGTTCCTGGTTATCCGATTTATTCATAACCTCTATCAAGGTAATGATCTTTCCAGAGCTTCGCCGAATGCCTAAGCTGCTGTCAACTCAAAGAGGGGGAACCTCATGGCGGGAGACACGGTGCTGGATACCGACGTGCTGGTCGTCGGGGCGGGGCCGGTAGGACTGGCGCTGGCGATCGAGCTGGGAATGCAGGGGCGGCGCTGCCTGGTTGTCGAACAGCACGATCGCGTGGGCCTGGCGCCGCGCGCCAAGACGACCAACGTGCGTTCGCGCGAACTGATGCGCCGCTGGGGCGTGGCCGCCAAGCTTGCGCTAGCGGCGCCGTTCGGCGTGGATTATCCGTCGGACGTGGTATTCGCCACTCGCCTGGCCGGACGCGAACTGGCGCGGTTTCGCAATGCGTTCTATTGCTCTCCCGCGCGGGACGACCGTTTCCCCGAGCATGCGCAGTGGATACCGCAATACAAGGTCGAGGATGCGCTGCGCGCGCATGCCGAGAGCCTGCCCGGGGTCGCGGTGCGGTTCTCGACGCGGCTCGAGGCGTTTACGCAGAATGCGCAAGGCGTCGAGGCGGAGCTTGAAACCCAGGACGGCAGGCGGCGCGTGCGGGCCTCCTATCTCGTGGGGGCGGATGGCGCCCGCAGCACCGTGCGCGCGCGCCTTGGCATAGGGATGGAAGGCGTCTCGCCGCTTTCCCATCACTGCAACGTCATCTTCCACGCGCCAGGGCTGGCAAGCATGCATGCCCTGGGGCCGGCCGTCATGTATTGGCTGGTGAACCCGGAGGCGCCCGCCGTCGTCGCGCCGCTCGACCGCAATGACCTATGGACCTTCGGCTATGCGCGCCGGACCGAGGGCGACGACATCGGCGCCCTGATCCGCGCCGCGCTGGGGCTCGACATCGACGTGGACATCCGCCACCGGGACGAGTGGACCGCGCATCGCCTGATCGCCCCACGCTATCGCGACGGCCGCGTATTCCTCGCGGGCGACGCCTGCCACCTGCATCCGCCCTTCGGCGGCCATGGGATGAACATGGGCATAGGCGACGCCGTCGACCTGGGATGGAAACTGTCGGCGGTCCTCGCGGGATGGGGAGGGCCGGCCTTGCTGGACAGTTACGAGGCCGAACGGCGGCCGGTGCATCGCCGCGTGGTCGACGAATCGGTGGAGAACCTCGGACACAGCTCGGCAAGCCTGTGGCGCGACGGATTGGAGGACGACGGGCCGGCCGGAGAAGCCGCTCGGCTCGAAGCGGCCCGGATCATAGGCGCCACCAAGCGCCAGGAGTTCGATTCGCTGGGCGTCGTGCTGGGGAGCCGCTACGAGCAGTCGCCGGTACTGGCGCACGAAGCGCGCGGCGCGGATGCCGGCTGGGATTCGACGCGCTACGTGCCCAGCGCGCGTCCCGGATGCCGTGCGCCCCACGTGTGGCTGGAGGAAGGCCGCGGGCCCGGCGCTTCGCTGTTCGACCATTTCGCCTTGCGCGGCCTGACGCTGCTGGCGACCCGTCCGGCCGCGCGCGAAGCGGCATCGACCGTCGCGCGAGAGGCGGCCGGGGTCGGCATCCCGCTGACCGTCGTGGCCCCGGAGGCCGACGGCTTGCGGGATCTGTACGGCGCCGACCTGGTCCTGATCAGGCCCGACCAGTACGTCGCCTGGCGCGGCAACGATCCCCTGGCGGGATGCGCCGCGCTGGAGGTCGCGGCGGGGCGTGCGCTCGTTCCAGTCTGAGGCGGCGTTTTTCCCATTCCACGATAAAACCAGGAGACAACGATGAACATGCAACGACGCAGATGGAGCGCGGCAGGCCTCGCGCTGGCGGCGGCCTGCCTGGCCGGGCCAGCGGCGCATGCCGCGCAGGACTGGCCATCCAGGCCGGTGCGCATGGTCTTGCCCGCGGCGGCCGGGACGGCGCCCGACATCATGGCAAGAATGCTGGGCGACAAGCTCTCCAAGATCTGGCGGCAACCGGTCATCGTCGAGAACAAGCCGGGGGCGGGCGGCCTGGTGGGCCTGGCGGCGATCAAGTCCGCCGAGCGGGACGATCACATGTTTGTCTTCACGCCGGCCTCGGTGCTCACGCTCACCCCCTACATGTACAAGAGCTCCCAGGTCGACATCGTGCGGGATTTCCAGCCGGTGGCGATGGTCGGCCTCAGTCCGATGATGGCGGCGGTGAGCGCCTCGTCGCCGGCCAATTCGCTTGCCGACGTGCTGGCGATGGCGCGCAGGCAGCCGGACAGTTTCGTGGTGGCGACGACCTTCCTGTACTCGGTGCCGAACCTGGCGGCCGACATGTTGTCTCGCGCCAGCGGCGTGCCTTTGCGCGCCGTGCCTTTCGCCAGCAGCGCTCAGAGCATCTCGGCCGTCGTCGGCGGCGATGCGCAGATGCTCATCGACGGTGTGCCGCCCATCGAGCCCATGATCAAGGGCGGGCGGCTCAAGCCGGTGGCCATGTTCTCGGAGGGCCGCGTGGCGAAGCGGCCCGACCTGCCGGCCGCCTCGGAGACTTATCCGTCGCTCGTCATCAACGGCTGGTTCGCCGTCGTCGCGCCGCAGGGAACCAGCCGGCAGGCCGTGGAGCGGGTCAATCGCGACCTGTCGACCGTGCTGGCCGAGAACGACGTGATCGATAAGCTGGACACGCTCGGGGTCTATCCCAAGACCATGTCGGTCGAGGCGTTCGGAACCTATTGGCGCGATGAGCGCATGCGCTGGGAAAAGGTGCTGCGCGACGTCAACGCCCAGCCGGTACAGCAATAGGAGGCCGACGTGCACAGGGGACTCGAAGCGGCCTATATCGGTATCGAAAGCACCGATCCGGCCCGGCTGGGCAGCTATTTGACCGAGGTGGTGGGCCTGATGCCCGGCGAAACGGCATCCGATGGCGCCGCCACTTGGCGCCTCGACCACAAGGCGCAGCGTGTCTGGGTGCGCGAGGGCGCGCGCGGCGACGCGGTTTGCATGGGGTTCGAGGCGGCCGATGCGCGCGTGTACGACCAGGTGCTGGAGCGCCTGTCCGGGCAGGGCTGGCGCGTTGCCGCTGGCGCCCCGGAGGCCAGGCGGGCGCGGCGCGTACGCGAGCTGGCCGTGGTCGAGACGCCGTGGGGCGTGCCGCTGGAATGGGTGACCGGGCTGGAGGAGGCGGCCACCCCGTTTTCCAGTCCGCACTATCCGGAAGGCTTCGTCACCCGCGGCCAGGGATTCGGGCACTTCGTCTTCGTGGTCGGCACCGCCGACGAATACGAGGCCGCGCGCCGTTTCGCCCTGGTGGGACTCGGGCTCGCGCTCTCGGACTGGCTGCGCCTGCCCATGGGCGGGACCGAGATGCACGTCTCGTTCTTCCATTGCAATCCGCGCCACCACTCGCTGGCCATTGCTTTCCTGCCGGGCGCGGACGTGTCGCAGCGCCTGCATCACATCAACTTCGAAGTGGCGCACGTGCGCAGCGTGGGCATGGCCTACGACCGCGCCCTGCGTACCGGCACCCCGCTTGCCAATGCCCTTGGCCAGCACGCCAACGACGGCATGGTGAGCTTCTACAGCGTCAGCCCGGACAGGTGGCGCGTCGAGATCGGCGCCACCGGGCGCACCGTGGGGGACGACTGGAGCGACGTGCGCGAATACGACCGCATCAGCGACTGGGGGCACCAGCCGCCGGACGCGCTGGCGCAGGCATTGGCAGGACCGTTTTCTTCACACGCTTGAGCAGGCATTCATGAAACTCGTCACTTTCTCCCACCGCGGCAGGACCTCCATCGGCAAGGTCGCCGGCGCGCGCGTCGTCGACCTTGCCGCGGCCGATTCCTCATTGCCGGGCACCATGCGCGAATTGCTGGCCGGCGGGCGCGCCATGCTGCAGCGGGCGGCCACCGTCGACCCGCAACTCGCTCCCGGCTATCCGCTGGCCGACGTCAGGCTCGAGGCCCCGGTGCCCAATCCCAGCAAATACCTCGCCATCGGCATGAACTACGGCAAGCACGTGGTCGAGGCCAAGCGCGCCGGCGTCGAGGTGCCCGACAGCCAGGTCTGGTTCAACAAGCAGGTCAGCTGCATCAACGGACCCTACGATCCGGTCCACATGCCGCGCGTCTCCGACAAGCTCGACTACGAGGCCGAGCTGGGCGTCGTGATCGGCACCCGGTGCCGCCACGTGCCGGCCGACAAGGCGCGCGAGGTCATCGCCGGCTATCTCGTCTGCAATGATGTCTCGGTGCGCGACTGGCAGCGGCGCTCGGCCACCATGACGCTGGGCAAGTCGTTCAACACCACGGGCCCCATCGGGCCTTGGATCGTCACCGACGACGAAGTGCCCGATCCGCTGGCGCTGACCCTGCGCATGCGCATCAACGGCGAAACGCGCCAGGAAGCCAGGACGGGCGAGATGATCTACAGCATCTACGAGCAGATCGCCTACCTCTCCACCGTCATGACGCTGGAGCCGGGCGACATCCTCGCCACCGGCACCCCGTCCGGCGTAGGCGCCGCCATGGACCCGCCCTCGTTCCTCAGGGTCGGCGATGTGATGCGCGTCGAAATCGACGGCATCGGCCACATCGAAAACCGCGTCGTCGCCGAACCGGCGTGATGTCCAGCAAGGAGCCAGCCGTGCCCAGAAAAGTCATCATTACCTGCGCCGTCACCGGATCGGTGCACACGCCCAGCATGTCGCCCCACCTGCCCGTCACGCCCGAGCAGATCGCCGACCAGGCCATCGCCGCGGCCCGGGCCGGCGCGGCCATCCTGCACCTGCACGCCCGCCATGCGGCCGACGGGAGACCCGCCTTCGAAGCCGAGATCTACCGTCAATTCCTGCCGCGCATCCACGCCGAAACCGACGCCGTCATCAACATCACCACCGGCGGCTCCCACACCATGACGCTGGAGCAGCGCCTGGCGGGCGCCATCGACGCCTCCGCCGAAATGGCCTCGTGCAACATGGGTTCCATGAACTTCGGCCTGTTCCCGGTGCTCGACAAGATGAAGACCTTCGACTTCGCCTGGGAGCGCGAACACCTGGAGAAGACGCGCAGCGCCATCTTCCGCAACACCTTCGCCGACATCGAGACCATCTTCGAGCGTCTGGGCCAGGCGCACGGCACGCGTTTCGAATTCGAGTGCTACGACGTGGGCCACCTGTACAACCTCAAGCATTTCGTGGACCGCGGGCTCGTGCGCGGGCCGATCTTCCTGCAGTTCGTGCTGGGCGTGCTGGGCGGCATCGGCGCCGATCCCGAGAATCTCGTCCACATGAAGCGCATCGCCGACAAACTGTTCGGCGATGCCTACCAGTGGTCGGTGCTTGCCGCGGGCCGTCACCAGATGCCCATGGTCACGCAGGCCGCGCTGATGGGCGGCAACGTGCGCGTCGGACTCGAGGACTCCCTGTCGGTGGGGCCGGGCGAGCTGGCCACGTCGAACGCGCAGCAGGTGAGCAAGATGCGCGGGATACTGGAGTCGTTCGGATTGGAAATCGCAACCCCCGACGAGGCGCGGGCGATGCTGGGGCTGAAGGGGAGGGAAAAGGTCGCGCTGGCGGCGTGAAGGAACGCCCCGGCGAGGCCGCGGGAAGCAAAGGCCGGGAACGTCTATTGCTGCACGACGCCACCACACCATGGAGGCGTCATGAGAGCTACCCATTTCATTCTTTGCGCGGTCGTATCCCTGGCCTCGCCGCTTGCCCTGGCCAACGACAGCCGCACCGACAAGGCGGTCGACGCCGCCAAGCCGACCCAAGGCCACGGCAAGACCCACGACCGCGGCGCCGAACAGAAGGGCGCCCAGGAACTTCCTTCGGGGGCACAGACCGGCGGCATGCGTTCGGGCATCCCCGAGGGAGCCGGCCGCGGCGGCAAAGACCCTGCCGCCAACAAGCCGAGCACGACCGGTCCGGACCAGGCCGCGAAACCGGACAACCGGCGCGGCGCGGGGACGCAGAAGAGCCGCGATTCCTCATCGCGGTAGCAGGTGGAGCGGAGCGCCGTCGCGACATGTCGACGGCATGGCGGCAGATTGTCGCGGCATTCTGCTCGCCAGCAATGCCGACCCTATCGGATGCAGCGCACATCGCTTCCCAGGAAAATAATCAAGCCAGCCGACCTCCCGGCTGACAAGCCAGGGACAGAGGGGACGGATGGGATATATTTGAGTCGCTTCCCAGGGCCAAAAAATTTTAGGGCTCCTGTAACGAATTATTTGCCCGGTAAGAAGTTGATTCGAGATTGCAATGAGTGACCGCCTTCACACCCACTACGACAATTTGAAGGTGGCGAGAAATGCGCCCCCGGAAGTCATTCGCGCGGCGTACAAGATCCTCGCGCAGAAATACCATCCCGACAGAAACCCCGGGGACGCTGCCGCTGCAAGGGCAATGAAGTTCATCAACGCCGCATACGAAGTGCTGTCGGATCCGGACAGGCGGCGAGAGCACGACGAATGGATTGCAGCCAATGAAGCGGATATGGCCCGGCAAAGCCAGGCTGGGAAGAAAGATGCGCACCCGCATTTTCCACAGGGACAGACCGGAGGCCGGCCGGCCCGCGCCGCCACCTCATCAAGACGCCGGGACAGCGGCGAAAAGCCGCGAGGACGGGCCGTCACGTGGGGGCTGATCATTGCCGTGCTCATAGGCATCTACTACCTGGCCATGCCGACGAAGAAAGGACCGGCGCGCGTGCCGTACTCTTCGGCAGATCCCGTGCAGGCAGAGTCCGCCCCGCCGGCATACGCACCGCCGCTGCTGGCCCCGAACGGGCAGCCTTGGCCCGCTGCAGCAGGCTATGTCAGGGACTATCCGATTCTGAGCAACCGCGGCCTGTCGACGGTGACCATCGACAACACGCAAAGCGGCACGGCTATTTTTGGAAAGCTCAACCATCTGGCGGGATCGGGCTGGACGAGCGTCCGCCATTTTTATATTCCCGCGGGGCAGCAGTTCACGCTGGCGAATGTAGACGCCGGCCACTATGACGTCCGGTACATGTCCCTGGACACGGGCAGCCTATCCAGAACGGAGTCGTTCTACCTCCAGGAAATTCCGGGCTACCAGAGTACCCAGTACACCACGCTGACCATGACTATCTACAAGGTGCGCAACGGGAACATGCGTACTGCTACCATCAGTCCGGCCGAGTTCTGAGGCCCACGCAGGCATCGATGCATCAATGCCTGTGTCCCCGTATTTCGGGGACAAGGCATGGGCTGTGCGCGTTCGATGGAAAAAACGGTCGGGCGAATTGCTGCTCGACATTTTTCGGTATCGGATCAGCGTGATGCGAGACGCCTGCTCGAGAGCACAAAACAAACAGCCCCGATGCGTATGCAATCGGGGCTGCTTTTAGATTGGTTGCGGGGACAGGATTTGAACCTGTGACCTTCGGGTTATGAGCCCGACGAGCTGCCAGACTGCTCCACCCCGCGTCTGAGTAAATGAATTATATACCTGCGATCTTCCCGATGCAAATCGACCCAGAGACACGTGACATTCATGCGCGCTCGTGCCGTCCGGCGGAGCCGCCTGTAGGCGACAGCATCGGTGCGGCGCGCGGCCATTCGAGGCGCGATGTGGCGCTGGAGAAAAACGCGGCGTGGGCAACCAGGCACGCGGCCGCTTCTTCCAGCCAGCGCGCGGCGGGCAAGGCGGCGGCATCGGTGGCGCGCAGTTCGCTGGCATAGCCTTGCAGCGCCGCCCCGGCATCGTGGGGCGCGGCGAGGGGCTTGCTCATGGCTTGCAGCGCGCGGCGTATCCACGGCGTTTCGGCCGCATCGGGCCGCTGTTGGAGCAGGGTGCCCATGCGCAGCAGTGCGTGGCCGAGCGCCAGCGCCGCCAGGGCGCCGTCCGCGGTGGAGGCGTCGCCGCCGGCGCGAGCCACCAGTCCCAATATCAGGAAGCGCAGCCTTGCGAGATGGCGTGCGGCCCGCTGCGGCGTGTCGGCACGCTGGGCGATGGCGGCGATTTCGGCGCGCAGCGCGCGCTGCAGGTGCCGCCGGCGCCTGCGCGTGCTCATGGGGATCAGCCATCGATAGACGGCATAGCTTGTGGCGATGCCCGCCAGCAGCAGTATTTCGATCGTCAGCATGGCGGAGGGGGCGGTCGATGCGACGTTGACCGGTTGCGCCAGCACCGCGAACAGCATGTTGAACGCGAGGCCGACGAATGCGGTGCGGCGGTCGGCCTGGACCGCGGCGGCGGCAAGCACGAGCGGAGCGGTCAGCGCGAGCGACAGCCACGCGCTTTCCAGCAGGGGCGCGATGGCGAGGCGCCATGCGAAGGCGATCGCGGCGGCGGCGACGGCGCCGACCAGTATCCGGCGCATGAGCGGAGCCGGTTCGTCGGCCGATGCGAACAACGTAATGAAAATGCAGCTGCCGAGCATGAGGTAGCGCATCGGTTCCCAACCGGAAGCCAGCCATGCCGCGGCCGCCAGGAAGCAGACCGAGAGTCCGCGCGATGCGGCCAGCCGCACGCCGGCGTAATCGGGCCGGCGTGCGGGCAGCGCGTTGACCTGACTGGAAGGCGCAACGCCGGGAAGCGACGCCGCCATGTCGCGATAGCTCGCGGCGATGCTGGCCAGTGTTTGTTCCAGGTCGTCGAGGCAGGTGTCGAACAGCGGATCCGCGCCGCGCAATTGCCGCGTTGCCGTTCGCACGATGGCCAGCGGCATGCCTCGTCCTGCTTCGATGGTGTCGGCCAGGTCGTACAGGCTGGCCTCGAGCTGTTGCAGGTCTTCGCGCAGGGCGGCGGGCAGTGCCGCGGCATGCCGGCGGAGCGATGGCGATCAGGTCCAGCAGGGCACCCAGCAGCGCGCGCATGGGCTTGAGGCGACGTCGGTGGGAGAGCGAACCGGCGGCGCAGTCTTCGGCCGTGGCGTCCAATTCGGCCAGCGCGGCCACCAGCCTGCGCGCCTGGGCCTGGGTATCGGGTAGCGGCCGGTTCTCGATGGTCGCCGCCGTGTGCACCAGCGCCTCGCGCACCAGTGCGCGCGCTTTTTCGACGACGGCCGCCGTGGGAGAGGCCGGGTTCCACAAGGCGACGACGAGCAGCGAGGCGGCGATGCCGATCGCGTTGTCGAGCATGCGGGCAATGGCGAAGGCCGTGGCGTCGATCTGCGTGCCTGCCGTCAACACCACGATCACGGCGGTGGTCAGTCCACACAGCGCGGCGCCGTAGGAACGCTGGTGCCGCAGCAGATTGCTGGCGCCGCAGCACAGGGCGACCCAGACGCCGAGGGCGGGCAGCAGCAGGGCGGGAACGCCCCCGGTGACCGTGGCCAGGAAGATGGCGGCAAGGCCGCCGGCCAGAGTGCCGAGCAGCTGGGCCAGGCTGCGTTCGAGCAGCAGGCCGCGCGTGGGCTGGCCGAGCATCCATACCGCCATGGCCGCCCACCAGGGATTGGCGATGGACAGGGCGTTGGCGGCCGCCATCGCCAGCAGCGAGGCAGCGGCCAGGCGCAGCGCAAAGCTGCGGGTGGTGGGATGGCGTAGCGCAGGGAACAAGCGGAAAAGCTGGGTGTGCATCGATGGCCCGTTGAAACTGAGCCTCCTCCAGCTCGGCCGGATCGTGGCGCCCGGCTTTGCGGTACCCGTCGTGGCGGACCGCGGTGGGGATTATAGAGGGTAGCAGCCCGCCCGGCCACGCAGTCGCGGCGGCGTTCAGCTTGCGGACAGGACGATGCAGTCGCGGCCGCGGCGCTTGGCTTCCAGCAAGGCCGCGTCGGCGCGTTCGACGGTTTCCGAATAGTGTTCGCCGTGGCGGTAGGCGCTGATTCCCACGCTGGCGCTGATGGACAGGTTGTTCTCGGGCGCGCAGGCGTGGTCGCGTATGCGCTGGCAGATCCGCTCGGCCAGGACCTGGGCCGACGCCGGCGTGGTGCCCGGCAGCAGCAGCATGAATTCCTCGCCGCCCCAGCGCCCGCACAGGTCGTATTCGCGCAGCGATCCTTCCAGGATGCGGCCGACCTCCACCAGTACGCGATCGCCGGCCGCATGACCCAGCGTGTCGTTGATCAGCTTGAAGTGATCGATGTCCAGCATCGCCACCGTGTAGGGCTGGCCGGAGCGCGAGGAGCGCTCGCTTTCCTCCTTGAGCCGGTGCATGAGATGCCGGCGGTTGGCCAGCCCCGTCAGCACGTCGCGATTGGACGCGTCGCTCAAGGCTACGTTCAGGTCCTGCATCATGCGCTGGTAGTGGTCGGAGATGCGCGCCAGTTTTTCCAATTTGCGAAGCTGCTTCTGGAATCGCTCATCGAGGTCGTTCTCGCGCTGCTTGGCCAGCGACTGATAGCCGTCGGAGATATGGGTGACGCGCTCCAGGCGGGCGGACTGGTCGAGGAAGGCATGCCAAAGCTGGCCCAGGGCCACGTGCAGCGGGTGGTCCAGGTATTCCGGCGTGGCCAGCAGGCGCTCGATGCGCCGGCCTAGGTCCTCGGTGTCGCGTTTCATGGCGGCGGGTCAGTCGTGAGCGACGATGGCGAACGGAAAGGTGCAGTCCTCCCTGAACTCCTCGGCCAGTTCCGCCACCCGCTCGTTGCGCCGGTCGTAGTGCCAGTTGACGGCAACCGGGTGGCCGGCGGCATGGGCGTCTTCGAGCAGATCGAATACGTCCATGATCGCGCGGACGCTGCTGGTATTCAAGTAGAGCAAATGCAGCTCGAGCGACAGCGGACGCTTGCCGTCGGCCAGGAAGCGCTCGACCCAGTCTATGACCTGGTTGAACAGATCGAAGGAGTTTTCCGGATACGAATCGCCGGTCATGGTAAGCACGCCCGCTTCCCAATCGCCGGAGATGGCGGGCGTGGACTGGCTACCCGATATCGTCAAATTGCTCATGCTGGGTACTCTTTACTCAAATGACGGCCCGCAGGCTGAAGAAAGCCCGCCCGGAACCGGTTTCCCGCAGGGACGCGGCGAGCGGCTCGCTGGCCTTGCGGGCGATGTCTATCAGCCCCAGGCCGGCGCCGCTGCTGGCATCGGCGTCGCGGGGCTTGCGCAACTGTTCCTTGTAGCTGGCCTTGAGCTGCGCCTTGTCGAGGCTGGCCAGGGCGTTGATCCGCGCAACCAGCGCCTGGCCGTCGGCGGTCTCGACCACGTTCCCGGCCGACACCACATGGCGGCCGTCTTCCTTGTTCGCGACGATGACCGTGGCGGTGGCCTCGTGCTCGGCATAGCCGTGGGAGCTGGCGTAGTGGCGGATATTCTGCGTCATTTCTATATAGGCGCCGAATACGTCCATCGCCGCCGAAGGCTGCACATGCTCGGCCTGCAGGTAGTTGCGCAGGGCATTGCCGATCTCCTCGATCAGGCTGCGCGAGATGGGGCCGTTGAAGCACAGCATGATACGGTCGCGGTTGAAGCTTTCGCGCATTGCGAATAGGTCGGTCGAATCCATCGTGACTCCGCGCAAAGGTGGCCTACTCGAATTTGAATGACAAAACGGTGATGTCGTCGCGCTGCGGTTGCCGGCCCTGGTAGTCTACCAAGGCCTGGGCAACGGCGCGGGCCTGGGCGTCGAGCGCCAGTCCGGACACCGATCGCAGCAGCTCGACCAGCCGGCGGTTGCCGAAACTGAAGCCGTGCTCTCCCCCGGACTGGTCCAGCAGTCCGTCCGTGACGAAATAGAACGTGCGGCCGGCCAGCGGTACGGTGATGTTGGCGTACTGGCCGATGCGTTTTTCTCCCAGGGCCCGGCGGCCCCCCTTGTATTCCTCGATTTCCGCGGCGCTGCTTGCGTACAGCGCCATTTTTGCGCCGGCGAAACGCAACTGTCCAGCCCCGCGGTCCACGTAGGCGAGGCCGACGTCCATGTTGGTCGCCAGAGCGCGGGGAAGCTCCGCGTCCCGCAGCATGGCCCGCATGGCGGCGTCCGTCCGTGCCAGGATCGCGGCCGGATCGCCCGGGCCGGCTTCGGCGATGGCATGGTCGATGGCGGCGCGCGCCAGCATGGTCATGAGGGCGCCCGCGACGCCATGGCCGGCGCAATCGACCACGCCCAGCAGGCAGTTCTCGCCGTCGGCCCGGAAGACGTAGAAGTCGCCGCCCACGACATCGCGCGGCTTCCACAGGACGAAGTGGTGCGGCCCCAAGGACTGCACCAGTTGCCGATCCGGCAGGATCGCGCGCTGGATCAGGCTGGCGTAGTCGATGGAGTCGTCGATGGTCTTGTGGGTCGCGGCCATGCGCCGGTTCGCTTCCTCCAGCGCCTGGGTGCGTTCGCGCACCCGGCTCTCCAGCTCCTCGGTATGCGAGCGGACTTTTTCGGCCATGACGCCGAAGGCCCGGCTCAGCTCGCCGATCTCGTCCTGGCCGTAGGCCGGCAGCCTGACGTCGTAGCGTCCCACCGACATGGCCTGGGCCGTGTGCTGCAGCCGCCGCAGGGGCGCCAGCACCAGGCGTTCGACCGCGTAGCCGAAGCCCAGCAGCAACAGGGCGAGTACCGCCAGCAGCGACACCAGGGCCGGCGTGAGCCATTGGGAATTGACCACCCGCGCCACGTTCAGGTCCACCGCGGTCATGACGTACCAGCGGAGTTTAGGCAGATAGGTCACCGCGATGGCGGACCTGGCGCCGTTCTGCGCGGCGAACAGCGACACGGCGCTGCCCGGGCTGGAGAACGCGTCGGCCATGGCCTGCTTGAACGCCGAGCGTTCGGAGTCGTTGTCCAGCAGGCCCAGCACCGAGCGGCGGGCGGCTTCCGCAGGGGGCATCGACTTGTAGGCAATGCGCTCGCGGTCCGGGTGGACCTGGATATTGCCCTCGCGATCGAAAATCACCGGCGTCACGCCGGGTTCCACGCCTTCCAGGAAACCTTTGAGGAACGTGCGCAAGTCCAGCCCGGTGCCTATCATGCCGAGCTTGCGGTCGCCGTCGCGCACCTGCACGTTGAACCACAACTTGGTGACGCCGAGATCGTGGTTGAGGTCGATCTGGATGTCGTAGGGCGAGGTGTCCTGCATGGTGGAAAAGAACCACGCGTCCTTGGCCTGGTCGGGCCGGAGCGTATAGCGGGCGGTCTCGACCACGGGGCTGCCGGCGGCGTTGAAGTAATACGAGGGCGTGCCGTCGATGACGAAGTACGAATGGTCGCTGAAGTCGCGCTGGTAGCCTTGCGCTTCCTGGAAGAAGCGGCTGCGCTTGGCGGCGTCGCCGGGATCGCGCAGCCACTCCAGGGTCAGCGTCGAGCCCGCCATGCGCTGGGCCAGCGCCAGTTCGCGCATGACGGGCGCCAGCAATTTCTGCTCGTTGAGCAGCGTGTGGTTGCGGGCATAGGCGACGCCGAAATACTCCCGTACCGCATTGATGCCCTGCCATGCGAGCAGCGCCGCCGGGATCAGCGCCAGGGCGCAGGCGAACAGCAAAGCCAGCAATGATTTTCCTCTCAGCCCCAGCATGGCCATGCGGGTTCCCCTCGACGAGCGCGACGTGCCGATTCGGCAAAGCCGCGATTGTGCCGGGCAGGCGCGGCACATGCAACGAAACGTTGCATGGCGCGGTGAGTAGTCCGCGGTTTCAGCTTATACCTCGCATTACACCGGTATCAGTGGACGCGGGCGGCCGCAGGGCCTAGAGTCAAGGATCGCGAAGCGCGAATCGATCCTTGATTCAGACTATCGGAGACAGGCTTATGACCACGGAGCTTGCCAGAGAGGTCCGGCCCGCCGTGCTTGACGGGGCCGTTCGCTTCACCGCCCGGTTCGAGGGCCGCAAAAGCCAGGAGTTCGAGATTTCGGCAGATGTCCTGCGCGAGCACTTCGGCGCACCCGATGCCTCCCCGGATGCCCTCCTGGCAGCCTTCCATCGTGGCCGGCACGAGATCCTGTCGGCCGCCGCCGAGACCGCCGGCACCCCAACCAGCGGCATCGTCCAGCTCGGCACCGGCGATTTCCGGGCCTGAGCCGCCCGGCCCGCGTTCTTAAGAGGTTTTCGCCGCGGCGCGCCGCCGTGCCGCCGTGGCCAGGCCTATGCCGGCGCCGATCAGCATGATGCCCGCCAGGTGGAAGGCGTGGACGCGCTCGCCCAGGAATGCCACCGCCAGTAGAGTGCCGAACACCGGCATCAGGTGGATGAACAGGCTGGCGGTGCCCGCGCCCACGAGTTCCACGCCGCGGTTGTAGAAGAAGTTGGCGACGATCCCTGGCAACACGATCACGTAGCCGATGGCGAGCACGCTGGGCACGCCGGCCGCGATGCGCGCGCCCTGCAGGTATTCGCGCACGTAGAAAGGCAGCAGTATGAGCGCGCCCATCGTGAAGATGACGGTCAGGAGGCTGAGCGGATGCATGGCTGGCCGCCTGGTGAGCAGGGTGGTATAGAGCCCCCAGACGGTGACCGCCGCGACGATCCACGCGTCGCCGGGGTTCAGCGCCAGCGCGAGGATGTCCTGTGGCCGGCCGCGGGTCGCAATGGTCGCCACGCCTGCCAGCGAGATCGCCACCCCGGCGATCTGCGGCAGCGAGGTCCGCTGGCCCAGCAGCAGGAACGAGAAGAGCAGCGTCACCATCGGGATTGCCGACTGCATCAGCAGTGCGTTCACGGCGGTCGTCCCGTGCAGCCCGATGTAGACCAGGGTGTTGAAGCCCGCGATGCCCAGTAGCGACAGCAGGAGCAGCATGGGCAGGTGCCGCTTGATGGCAGGCAGGTCCGCGCGCAGGTGCCCGCGGGCCAGCACGAGCAGGATCAGCGTGCCGCCGGCCCAGCGCCAGAAGGCCAGCGCGATGGGAGGCACGATCCCGTCGACCGCCCGCCCGACGATGAAGTTGCCCGACCAGAGCAGGACCGTGGTGGTCAAGAGGAAGTAGGCGGAATTCCAGAGCCGGGAAAGAGACATGGACGAGTTCGACGCAATGGTTGCCGGCGTCGCCCCTCGCGGAGCGGCGCGCGCAAGGCGGCATTTTTTGAAAGCTTGTGACAAGCGCGGTCAGACGCTACACTAAGAACCGCTGTAAGAGCTACCGCCCGCGCCGGCAAGGTGCGGCGCGGCCATGCCGGTGGTCATGAATCCGGTGCCGAAACTGCTCTTGCATCATCACAGGCCGGTTCAGCATAACGTAGAACTCCGCCAGCTCGCCCTGCAGGTCGGTCGGGCCGGTCGTCCAGGCCGCATGCTCTAAGAATCAGAACCCGTATTGGGAACCATACGGATTACGCCCGTTTGATCACACGCTCATGAACACCAGCGAGGCAAGACTCGTGCTGGAGACTGCGCTGTTGTGCGCGCAGGAACCGTTGCAATTGTCGGAATTGCGCAAGCTGTTCGCCGACGAAGTCGGCAACGATACGATACGTGGCCTCTTGCAGGACATACACCAGGCATGGGCCGATCGAGGCATCGAGCTGGTGGCCCTGGCCAGCGGCTGGCGGTTCCAGAGCCGCGCTTCCATGCGGCCTTACCTCGAGCGGCTCAACCCGGAAAAGCCGCCCAAGTACTCCCGGGCGGTCATGGAGACGCTGGCCATCGTGGCCTACCGGCAGCCCGTCACGCGCGGCGACATCGAAGAGATCCGCGGCGTCACGGTGTCTTCCCAGGTCATCAAGACGCTCGAGGACCGTGGCTGGATCGAAGTGATCGGCCATCGCGACGCGCCGGGCCGGCCGGCCCTGTTCGGCACGACCCGTCACTTCCTGGACGATCTGGGCCTTAAGGCGCTCGACGAGTTGCCGCCGCTGGAATCGGCCGAGTCCGTGGCCGCCTTGAGCGGCCTGGATGGCTCGGGCGATTTGTCGCTGGCCATGGACGGTCCCGGGCAGGACGTGGAACTGGAGGTCGAGACCGCCGCCAACGACGAGTCCGTGCCGGCGGAGGGCGCCGAAGAGCAGGGCGAGGCGCCGGACGCTGCCGCCGGCGAGCGGCGCGGCGCTGCCGAAGACGAGCTTGCCGCGGATGCGGGCGAGCCGGCCGAGAGTGATGCCGCGGCCGATGACGGCCTGCCGGAAGAGGCCGATGACCTGGCGGAGCCAGCCGGATCGGAAGCGGCGGCACCGGCCGATGCGGCGGATGTTGCCGGGGCCGATGGCTCGGGCGCCGAAACCGAGGCGCCTTTGCGCTTCGCGCACGACGAACAAATGGAAACGACCGTCGAGACCGGCACCGTGGCGGTCGAGGTCGATGATCAGGACGTCCGGATGGCCCGGGAAGCGGGGCCGGACGACGTTGCCGGCCCAGGCGCGGACGATCCCGGCGCCGATGTGGCCGCGGCGCCCGCCGGGCCGCAAACCGATGCCCGGATGCAGGAAGCGGTGGCGCAGGCCGACCAGGCCGGCCACGAAGACACGGATATGCAGTCGCCCGACGCCGAGCCGGCGTCCGGTGCCGAGGACGGTGAGTCCTCTGTTACGAAGACAAGCAACAAAGACCATACATGAACGACACTACGCACGATATGCCCTCTGCCGAGAGCGTGGAGGCGCCCGAGGCTCCGATGGAGACCGGGGCGCCCGCGCAGGAAAAGGCCCGGGGGCGGCGGAATTTGCGTACGCCTTTCCGCCGTCGCCGGCCCGCCGATGAGGCGGCGCCTCCGGCCGAGGCCGCGCCCGAGGCGGCGCCGGCCGCCGAAGGCGAGCAAGCCTCGCTGTTTCCCGCGGACGCCAAACCGCCGCGCCGCAAGCCGCGCGACGGCAAGAAAGCCAAGCCGCAGCGCCGCGAGGGCGCCAGGAACCGCGAGGCGCAGCCGCAGGCCGAGGTCGAGTCCGAATCCGCCCAGCTGGCGTTGCCGGAATTGAGCCCCGAGGCGCAGCGGGCGGCCGAGAAAGAGGCCGAACAGGCGCTGGCCTACCTCGAGAAGGCCCCCGACCTGAAGCGCCGCCTTGGCAAGTACCTTGCCAGCGAAGCGGTCATGCCCAAGCTGCACAAGGTATTGGCCGACGCGGGCATCGGCTCGCGGCGCGAGATGGAAGAACTGATCGTGGCCGGCCGCGTGTCGGTCAACGGCGAGCCGGCCCACATCGGCCAGCGCGTGGCGCCCAACGACCAGGTGCGCGTGAACGGCAAGCTGGTGCAGCGCCGCCATGCCTCGCGACCGCCCCGGGTGGTGCTCTATCACAAGCCTGCCGGCGAGATCGTCACCCAGGACGATCCGGAAGGCCGCGCCACGGTGTTCTCGCGCCTGCCCAAGATCAAGAACGGCAAATGGATCTCCATCGGCCGTCTCGACCTCAATACCGAAGGCCTGCTGATCTTCACGACTTCCGGCGATCTCGCCAACCGGCTCATGCATCCGCGCTACGGCCAGGAACGCGAATACGCGGTGCGCGTGCTCGGCGAAATGACCGATGAGCAGCGCGAGGCCCTGGTGCAGGGCGTGCAGCTCGACGACGGCATGGCCGCCTTCGGCGCCCTGGACTATCTGGGCGGCGACGGCAGCAATCGCTGGTATCGCGTCACGCTGCAGGAGGGCCGCAACCGCGAGGTGCGGCGCATGTTCGAATCGCAGGGCGTGGTCGTGAGCCGGCTCCTGCGCACCCGCTTCGGCGATATTTCCCTGCCGCGCGGATTGCGCCGCGGCCGCTGGGAGGAACTGGATCCCGCATTGGTGACCGCCTTGCAGGTCCAGCTAGGCCTGATCCGCGCCGACGACGAAGGCGGCGGGCGGCGGGGCCGGCGCAGCATCCAGCCCGTCTCGCACGAGGCCGCCTTGCCGCCCGGTTTCGGCACGCTCGAGCAGAACGGCATGCATGGCGCCCGCATCGGCCGCAAGGGCCGGATTCAGGGCGGCAAGGTCGGCGTGCCGGGCGTGGGGCAGAGCTTTCCTTCGGATCCCTACGGCACGGGCCTGAGCTTCGCGGGCGGCCTGCCCAACGGTCATCCTCACGGCGCGCCCGAGCGCGCCAATGGCGCGGGCCGCAAGCGCGGCAAGAAGCCGCAGCGCCCGGGAGGGCAGCCGGCCGCGGGCCGCAAGCCGCAGGACGGCGAGATCTCCGCCACCGGCCGCGCGCAGCGCGGCCGCCAGGGCAAGCCCGGCAACCGCCCCAAGGCCGGCAAGGGGCCGGCCCGTGGCGGCGCGGATGAGCGCCAGCCCCGCAGCGCCTCGGCCCACGAGTCGCACCTGGGGTTCCTGGGCGGCGCAGGCGGGCGTGCCCGCCGCGGTCGCGGATGACCCTCCCCGGGGTGTCACGGCGGTGTCAACTTGAAAAAAAGGCCGATTTGGCTTAACATTTACAGGCTAGACACCGCGTTTAGGGTCCAGTGCACGAACAGGCACTTTTCGAGCCGGTTTTATCCACAGTGATTTCCACCTTACGCGATGGGGCGGCCCGCGATGTTCCAATGGCCAGCGGGGGCTGCCGGTGGTGTGTATGGCGGGAGGGTTCCCCGGTTGAAAGGCGGCTTTCGGCACCCGTGCCCAGAGGCTGGTTCTCCGGTTGAGTCCTCCGACAACAGAACAGGCGAGCGTTCGGTACTTTGCAGCGCAGCTGCGCGCGGTCCGGGCGATGTCGCAAAATGGGCTGGGCCGTGCAGCCCATTTTTTTTTGGTTTTCCGGTTCGCATCCGTCGAGCCGTCGGCCAGGTGCCGGGCGACGGACCGCAGGCGGGCATGGCGGCATGCAGAACATGCCGATCACGAACGAGGGCGCATAACGAGGCATGGCAGATCTTTTTCAGCTTACCGAACAATCCCTGGCAGGCATGGGGATTGAACTGGTCGACGTGGAACGCGCCGGGCAGGGGCTGCTGCGTGTCACGATAGATCGCGAAGGCGGTGTGCGCATCGAGGATTGCGAAGCCGTATCCAGGCAGTTGTCGCGAGTCTACGAGGTCGAGAACATCGATTACGCGCGTCTGGAGGTCGGCTCGCCCGGCACCGACCGGCCCCTGCGCACCGCCAGGGATTTCACGCGTTTCGCCGGCGAACGCGCGCAGGTCAAGCTGCGCCAGCCGTTCGACGGCCGCAAGGTGTTCACCGGCACGCTGGTCGTGCCGGAAGCCGATCCGGCCGACCCGGCGGATGGCGCAAACAAGGGATCCGAACCCGCGACGTTCGGTATCGAATTCGAAGCAAAGGAAGGGGAAATCCAGGTGTTGCGGTTCACGCTCGATGAAGTCGAGCGTGCCAAGCTGGATCCGGTTCTGAATTTCAGGGGCAAAAAGCGATGAGCCGCGAGATTCTATTGTTGGTGGACGCGCTGGCGCGCGAGAAGAACGTCACGCGCGACGTGGTGTTCGGCGCGCTCGAAAGCGCGCTGGCTTCCGCCATGAAGAAGCTCTACAAAGAAGATGTCGACATCCGCGTCGCGATCGACCGCGACACGGGCGATCACGAGGCGTTTCGCCGGTGGCTGGTCGTGCCCGACGAGGCCGGCCTGCAGATGCCCGACCAGCAGACGCTGCTGTCGGAGGCGCGCGACGTCGTTCCCAACATCGAGGTTGGCGAATACATCGAGGAGCCGCTCGAACCCATCGAGTTCGGGCGCATCGGCGCGCAGGCCGCCAAGCAGGTCATCCTGCAGAAGATCCGCGACGCCGAGCGCGAGCAGCTGCTGAACGATTTCCTCGAGCGTGGCGAGTCCATCGTGTCCGGCACCATCAAGCGCATGGACAAGGGCGACGCCATCATCGAGATCGGCAAGGTCGAGGCGCGCCTGCCGCGCTCGGAAATGATCCCGAAGGAGAACCTGCGCGTGGGCGACCGCGTGCGCGCCTACCTGAAGGGCATCGACCGCCAGGCCCGCGGCCAGCAGATCATCCTGTCGCGCGCCACGCCGCTGTTCATCGCCCAGCTGTTCGAGAACGAAGTGCCCGAGATCGAGCAGGGCCTGCTGGAGCTCAAGGGCGCGGCCCGCGATCCGGGCGTGCGCGCCAAGATCGCCGTCGTGGCGCACGACCGCCGCATCGACCCGATCGGCACCTGCGTCGGCATGCGCGGTTCGCGCGTGCAGGCGGTGCGCAACGAACTGGGCGGCGAGCAGGTCGATATCGTGCTATGGTCCGAGGATCCGGCGCAATTCGTGATCGGCGCGCTGGCGCCGGCCAACGTTCAGTCCATCGTGGTCGACGAAGACCGCCATGCCATGGACGTCGTGGTCGACGAGGACAACCTGGCGATCGCCATCGGCCGCAGCGGCCAGAACGTGCGTCTGGCCTCCGAGCTGACCGGCTGGCAGATCAACATCATGACGCCGGACGAAAGCCAGGCCAAGCAGGAGCAGGAGCACACCGCCTTGCGCGAGACCTTCATGACGAAGCTGGACGTCGACCAGGAAGTGGCCGACATCCTGATCGAGGAAGGTTTCACGGGCCTGGAGGAAATCGCCTACGTGCCGATCCAGGAGCTGCTGGAAATCGAGGCCTTCGACGAAGACACGATCAACGAGCTGCGCAATCGCGCCCGCAATGCCTTGCTGACCGAGGCGATCGCGCAGGAAGAACGGGTCGAGACGGCACAGGACCTGCTGAGTCTGGAAGGCGTGACGCCGGAGCTGGCCGCCAAGCTGGCGGAAGGGCAGGTGTTCACGCGCGACGACCTGGCGGACCTGTCCGTCGACGAACTGACCGAATTGACCGGCATCGATGAAGAAGAGGCCAAGCAACTCATCGTCCGTGCGCGCGCGCACTGGTTCGAGCAGGCTTGAGTTTGCCCATACCGTCGATCAGCCACACCGGGGAAGAGAAACGAATGTCGAGTAACACTGTCGCCCAGTTCGCAACCGAGCTGAAATTGCCCGCCAACGTACTGCTGGAGCAGCTGCGCGCCGCGGGCGTAAGCATCAAGTCGGTCGACGACACCGTCACCGAAAGCGACAAGGCACAACTGCTCGAATCGTTGCGCCGCGCCCACGGTGCGTCGGAAGACCGCAAGAAGATCACGGTGACCCGCAAGCAGACCTCCGAGATCAAGCAGGCCGACGCCACCGGCAAGGCCCGCACGATCCAGGTCGAGGTCCGCAAGAAGCGCGTATTCATCAAGCGCGACACCGCCGACGGCGCCGAGCTCGAAACCGGCGGCCGCGACGAAGAGACGCGCGTTTCCGAGGCCGAGGCCGCGGCCCGCGAAGCCGAACGCATCGCCCGCGAACAGGAAGAGGCGCGCCAGCGCGCCGAAGCCGAGGAGCGCGAGCGCCGCGAGGCCGAGGCGCGCCTGCGCGAAGCCGAGGAACAGGCACGCCTGGCCGCCGAGCGCGCAGCCAAGGAGGCCGAGGAAGCCGCGGCCGAAGCCGAACGAGCCAAACAGGCTGCCGCCGAGGCCGCAGCCGCCCAGTCCACCCACCCTGCCGTGCCCGAGGGAGGGGCTGCAGTGAGCGATGTCGTAGCAAGCCAGGCTGCGTCGAGCGCCGAGGCGGCGCGCGTCAAGGCCGACGAAGCCCGCAAGAAGGCCGAAGAAATGCGCAAGGCGGATGCCAAGGCCGCCGAGGCCCGCGAGAAGGCCCGCCGCGCCGCCGAGGCCGAGGCCGCGGCCCTGCGCGAGATGCTGAGCCGTCCGCGCAACAAGGTTCTGCACGCGCCGCAGCCCGCACCCGCGCCCGCGGCGCCTACGACCCCCATCGCCGGCACGCTGCACAAGCCGGCTGCCAAGGCCGCCACGCAGGAGGCCAAGGAAGCCGCCGCTCCCGCGGCCAAGAAGGACGACAAGCCGGCACCCGGCAAGAAGGTCCTCAAGGCCGGCGCCGTCGCGTCCACCTGGTCCGACGATGCCGCCCGCAAGAAGGGTCTCAAGACGCGTGGCGATTCCTCCGCCGGCGCGAGCCGCGACGGCTGGCGAGGCGGCGGCCGCGGCGGCAAGAACCGCCAGCAGGAGCAGAAGTCGCAGCAAGTGGTCGAGAACATCGTGCGCGAAGTGCACGTGCCCGAGACCATCTCGGTGGCCGACCTCGCCCACAAGATGGCGGTCAAGGCGGCCGAGGTCATCAAGGTCCTCATGAAGATGGGCCAGATGGTGACCATCAACCAGGTGCTGGACCAGGAAACCGCGATGATCGTGGTCGAGGAACTCGGCCACACCGCCATTGCGGCCAAGCTGGACGATCCCGAGGCCTTCCTGGACGAGGCGCCGGCTTCCGACGCGGTCGAGATGCCGCGCGCTCCCGTCGTGACCGTCATGGGCCACGTCGACCACGGCAAGACCTCGCTGCTGGACTACATCCGCCGCGCCAAGGTCGCCTCGGGCGAAGCGGGCGGGATCACCCAGCACATCGGCGCCTACCACGTGGAAACCGAGCGCGGCGTGATCACCTTCCTCGACACCCCGGGTCACGAGGCGTTCACAGCCATGCGGGCGCGCGGCGCCCAGGCCACCGACATCGTGATCCTGGTGGTGGCGGCCGACGACGGCGTCATGCCCCAGACCAAGGAAGCGATCCACCACGCCAAGGCGGCGGGCGTGCCCATCGTGGTGGCGATCAACAAGATCGACAAGCCCGAAGGCAACCCCGACCGCGTCAAGCAGGAACTGGTGGCCGAGGAAGTCGTGCCCGAGGAATACGGCGGCGACTCGCCGTTCGTTCCCGTGTCGGCCAAGACCGGCGAGGGCATCGACGAGCTGCTCGAGCAGGTGCTGCTGCAAGCCGAAATCCTGGAACTCAAGGCGCCTGTCGATGCGCCGGCCAAGGGCCTGGTCATCGAAGCCAAGCTGGACAAGGGCCGCGGCCCGGTCGCCACCATCCTCGTGCAGAGCGGCACGCTCCGGCGCGGCGACGTGGTGCTGGCCGGCGCGAGCTTCGGCCGCGTGCGCGCCATGCTGGACGAGATCGGCAAGCCGATCTCCGAGGCAGGACCGTCGATTCCGGTCGAGATCCAGGGCCTGACCGAGGTGCCGGCCGCGGGCGACGAGCTGATCGTGCTCAACGACGAGCGCAAGGCGCGCGAGATCGCGCTGTTCCGCCAGGGCAAGTTCCGCGATGTCAAGCTGGCCCGCCAGCAGGCCGCCAAGCTCGAGTCGCTGTTCGACAACATGGGCGAGGGCGTGCAGACGCTGGCGCTCATCGTCAAGACCGACGTCCAGGGTTCGCAGGAAGCGCTGGTGCAGGCGCTCACCAAGCTGTCCACCGACGAGGTGCGCGTGCAGGTCGTGCATGCGGCGGTCGGCGGCGTCTCCGAGAGCGACATCAACCTGGCCATCGCCTCGAAGGCCGTGGTCATCGGCTTCAACGTGCGGGCGGATGCCAGCGCCAAGAAGCTGGCCGAGAACAACGGCATCGACGTGCGCTACTACAACATCATCTACGACGCCGTGGATGACGTGAAGTCGGCCATGTCGGGCATGCTGGCTCCCGAGAAGCGCGAAGAGGTCATCGGCCTGGTCGAGATCCGCGAAGTCTACAACGTGTCGCGCATCGGCAACATCGCCGGCTGCATGGTGCTCGATGGCGTGGTGCGCCGCAATTCGCAGGTCCGCCTGCTGCGCAACAACGTGGTCCAGTGGACCGGCGAGGTCGATTCGCTGCGCCGCTTCAAGGACGACGTGCGCGAGGTCAAGGCAGGCTTCGACTGCGGTATCACGCTGCGTAACAACAATGACATCGCGATCGGCGACCAGCTCGAGGTGTTCGAGGTGAAGGAAGTGGCGCGCACCCTGTAAAGGGCGCGTTGCAGGCAGATGAGTCGTCACAGGCAGAAGAAGCTCCCCGGCGGCCGCAACCAGCGGCTCGCCGACCAGATCCAGAAGGACCTGGCCGAGATGATCCAGCGCGAGGTCGACGTGGGTCGCGCGGGCCTGGTCACGCTCACGGGCGTCGACCTGACGGCCGACTATGCCCACGCCAAGGTGTATTTCACGGTCATGGGCGCCGAGCCGGCCGAGGCCGAGGCGGCCCTGAACGAGAAGGCCGGCTGGCTGCATTCGCTGCTGTTCAAGCGCCTGCACATCCATACGGTCCCGACGCTGCACTTCCTCCATGACCGGCAGGTGTCGCGCGGCATCGCCATGAGCCAGCTCATCACCCAGGCCAATACGCCGGGGGTCAAGGCCGACGAACTGGAAGCCTCCCGATCCGCTGCCGACGAGGACGAGCGCGAGGACATCGCGCCGGCCGAACCGTCCGCGCCCGACGACGACCGCGCGTAAGCCGCGCCGCGTCCTTTTTTCCGACGATTGCGATGGCTTCCCGACGCGGGCGTGCGCTGGATGGTGTGTTGTTGCTGGACAAGCCGGAGGGGTTGTCCAGCAACCATGCCTTGCAGCGGGCGCGCCGCATCCTGGACGCGCGCAAGGCGGGGCATACCGGGACGCTGGATCCGTTCGCGACGGGCCTGATGGTGCTGTGCTTCGGCGAGGCGACCAAGTTCTCCGGCGGGATGTTCCATGCCGACAAGCGCTATACGGCCACGATGGCCCTGGGCGAGGAAACGGACAGCGGCGACCGTACCGGCCTGCCCGTGGTCTTTCCCGGGCAGGATCCGGCCCGGCCCGTGGACGAGGCCGGCATGCGCGACGCGCTGTCACGCTTCGTCGGCATGATCGCGCAAGTGCCGCCCATGTATTCGGCGCTCAAGCGCGAGGGCAGGCCGCTGTACGAGTATGCGCGGGAGGGCGTCACGCTCGAGCGCGAGCCGCGCGAAGTGACGATCCACGAGTTGCGGCTGGTGTCGATGCGCGGGCGCGAAGCCACGATCGACGTCGGCTGCAGCAAGGGTACGTACATCCGTACGCTGGCTCAGGATATCGGCCGCGTCCTGGGATGCGGCGCCCACCTGACGGCACTGCGGCGCACGCGCACCGCCGGTTTCGACCTGGCGCAGGCGTGGACGCTGGAAAGGCTGGAAGCGCTGGCCGACCCGGCGTCCGCCTTGCTGCCGGCGGACGTGCTGCTGGAAGGAATGGACGCGGTCAGGCTGGACGCGGCCGCGGCATCGCGGTTCATGCAGGGCCGCAAGGAAAGGCTGGAAGCTGTCGCGGCGATGGCCGCATCGATCGACAAGGTCCGGGTATATGGCCCGGAGGGAAAATTCCTGGGAACGGCTCGCCGCGACGATGGCTGGCTGCAGCCCGACAGATTGATTTCATTCAAGGAAACGACATGACACGCGCATTGCGCAACGTGGCGATCATCGCGCACGTGGACCATGGCAAGACCACCCTGGTGGACCAGTTGCTGCGGCAGGCGGGGACCTTCCGCGAGAACGAGCAGGTCGCCGAACGCGTCATGGACTCCAACGACATCGAAAAAGAACGCGGCATCACGATTCTGGCGAAGAATTGCGCGGTGGAGTACGAAGGCACCCACATCAACATCGTCGATACCCCGGGCCACGCCGACTTCGGCGGCGAGGTCGAGCGGGTGCTGTCCATGGTCGACGGCGTATTGCTGCTGGTCGACGCGGTCGAGGGCCCCATGCCGCAGACCCGTTTCGTGACCCGCAAGGCATTGGCGCTGGGCCTCAAGCCCATCGTGGTCATCAACAAGATCGACCGCCCGGGCGCTCGCCCGGACTGGGTCATCAATCAGACCTTCGACCTGTTCGACAAGCTCGGCGCGACCGAAGAACAGCTCGATTTTCCCGTGGTCTACGCGTCCGGACTGAACGGCTACGCCGGACTGACCGAAGACGTGCGCAGCGGCGACATGAAGCCGCTGTTCGAAGTGATCCTGGACAAGGTGCCGGTGCGCAACGACGATGCCGAGGGCCCCTTGCAGCTGCAGATCGTCTCGCTGGATTATTCGAGCTACGTGGGCAAGATCGGCGTCGGCCGGATCACCCGCGGGCGCGTGCGTCCGCTGCAGGACGTGGTGGTCAAGTTCGGCCCCGAGGGCAATCCCATCAAGGGACGCGTCAACCAGGTGCTCAAGTTCCGCGGCCTGGAGCGCGAGATCGTCCCCGAGGCCCAGGCGGGCGACATCGTGCTGATCAACGGCATCGACGAACTCGGCATCGGCTGCACCGTGTGCGCGCCCGATACGCCGGAGGCCCTGCCGATGATCAAGGTCGACGAGCCGACCCTGACGATGAACTTCTGCGTGAACACCTCGCCGCTGGCGGGCCGTGAAGGCAAGTTCGTGACCAGCCGCCAGTTGCGCGATCGGCTGGAACGCGAGCTGAAGTCCAACGTGGCGCTGCGGGTGCGCGATACCGGCGACGATACCGTGTTCGAGGTGTCCGGGCGCGGCGAGCTGCACCTGACCATCCTGCTCGAGAACATGCGCCGGGAAGGCTACGAGCTGGCCGTCTCCCGTCCGCGCGTGGTGTTCAAGGAGATCGACGGTGTCAAGTGCGAGCCATTCGAGCTGCTCACGGTGGACGTCGAGGACGGCCACCAGGGTTCGGTCATGGAGGAACTGGGCCGCCGCAAAGGCGAGCTGCTCGACATGGCTTCCGACGGCAAGGGCCGCACGCGCCTGGAGTATCGCATTCCGGCGCGTGGCCTGATCGGCTTCCAGGGCGAGTTCCTGACGCTGACCCGCGGCACCGGCCTGATCAGCCATGTATTCGATGAGTACGCGCCGGTGCGCGACGGCACCCTGGGAGAACGCCACAACGGCGTGCTGATCAGCCAGGAGGACGGCGATGCCGTGGCCTATGCGCTGTGGAAGCTGCAGGATCGCGGCCGCATGTTCGTCTCGCCGGGCGAGGCCCTGTACGAAGGCATGATCATCGGCATCCACAGCCGCGACAACGACCTGGTGGTCAACCCGATCAAGGGCAAGCAGCTCACCAACGTCCGGGCCTCCGGCACCGACGAGGCCGTGCGCCTGGTCCCGCCCATCCAGCTGACGCTGGAGTACGCGGTGGAATTCATCGCCGACGACGAACTGGTCGAGATCACGCCCAAGAACATCCGGTTGCGCAAGCAACACCTGAAGGAGCACGACCGCAAGCGCGCCAGCCGCGAAGCGGCCTGAGCCGGCCGGACACGGTAGCGGGAGCGGGGGAGCGTAAGCTCCCCTTTTTTCATTTCGGGGCCGTCCCGAGCCTTCTTGCGTGTTCCGCCATACAGATTCCGTCCCGCATGCCGTTAATGGCAGGAATGAGTTTTCGTTCCCACGCCGGCGCGCGATGCGCCGGCCGGTGCGAGCAAGGGGTCAGAATGAGCGCGGTAATGCATGATACGAGTGGTTTTTCGAGCGACGGGGAACGCGTGGCCCCCGTGTCTTTTGCGGCCAGGTCCTCGCTGAAGGGCAAGCTGGCGGCATTGGTGGCCCTGGCGGTGATACTGCTGCTGGCGGTCCAGGGATGGTCGATCTACAACGAGCGGCAATTGCTGCTGCAATCCAAGAAGGCGGAAATCCTGGCCGTGGCCCAGGGGGCCTGGGGAGTGGTCAATCACTACTACGAACAGCAGCAGAAGGGGCAACTGAGCCAGCAGCAGGCCCAGGACGCCGCCAAGGCGGCGCTGCTGGGCTTTCGCTACGGCGGCAGCAACGGCAAGACCGAATACGTCTTCATCACCGACGCCCAGGGCGTCATCATGATGAATGGCGGCAATCCCTCGCTGGCGGGTTCCAACGCGATCACCCGTTCCGGCGACAAGCGCGATCCGGCGCAAGCCATGCAGGAGCGCTTCGCCGCGATGCGCGAAGGCGGCGGGCAGACCTACATGCGCATCATGTTCGCGCGGCCCGGTGAAAGCGAACCCGTTCCGAAGCTGAATATCTACAAGAGCTTCGAACCTTGGAACTGGGCCATCGGCACGGGGGTCTACATCGACGACCTGGATGCGATCATCTCCCGGCAACTTCTTACCGGCGTCGCGACCGCAGTGGCGCTGGCCGTGGTGCTGCTGCTCGCCAGCGGTGTCATCGCACGCGGGGTCATCCGCCAGATCGGCGGCGAACCGCGGGTGGTGATCGAAATCATGCGCCGGGCGGCGCGCGGGGACCTGACCCAGAAGCTGCCCGCGGCGGAGCCCGGCAGCCTGCTCGACGGCTTCGCCAGCATGTCGGGCGCGGTGCGCAATCTCATCGCCACCGTGCGCAACGAGGCGGCCACCATGAAACGCGATGCCCAGCGCATCGCCGAATCGGTGAGCCAGGTCTCGGCGGCGGCGGTGCAGCAGAGCGATGCGACGTCGTCGATGGCGGCGGCGGTCGAGGAGTTGACCGTATCGGTGGCCCACATTTCCGATGCCGCGACGCAGACCCAGCACAACTCCGAGGGCGTCGCCGAGAAGTGCCGCAACGGCGAGGCAGGCGTGATGAGCGCGGCCGAGAGCATGAAGCGCATCGCCGCCGCCGTGGGCGAAGCATCCCACAAGATCCGGGGCCTGGAAGAGCGGGCGGTGCAGATCAACTCCATCGCCGCCTCGATCAAGGAGATCGCCGGCCAGACCAACCTGCTGGCGCTCAATGCCGCCATCGAGGCGGCCCGCGCGGGCGAGCAGGGCAGGGGATTCAGCGTCGTGGCCGACGAAGTCCGCAAGCTCGCCGAACGCACCTCGTCGGCCACGGTGGAAATCGAGGAAATGGTGAGCGCTGTCCAACGCGAGACCGCCGAATCCACCGTCACGATGGAACACATCCTGCCCATGGTGGCCGAAGGCACGAGCCTGGCCGACCAGGTGGCGCTCTCGCTGCGCGAGATCAGCTCGAGCGCCAACACTTCGCTCGAGCGCGTGCGCGAGGTCGCGCATGCGACCAAGGAACAGTCGTCGGCCAGTACGTCCATCGCGCAGCAGGTGGAGAGCATTGCGCAGATGGTGGAGGAAACCACCGCCGCGATGGGCGAGACGGCTCGTTCGGCCGAGGAAATGCGGGAAATGGCCGAACGGCTGGATCGCGTGGTGGGAACCTTTAGGGTATAGCCTTCCGACGGCGGTTTCCACGCAACCGTGATGACACGCCTTAAGCAGAGGGCAAGGCGCTCTGGGGCGGAGCTTACTCGCCAGTCGTACCCAGGCGGATCAGGGCGTCGCCGGTGACGCGCACGATGCGCCAGTCGGGGAGCACGTCGGCGCCCATGGCCTGGTAGAAGTCGATGGCCGGCTGGTTCCAGTCCAGGACGCTCCATTCGAAGCGGCCGCAGCGCCGCTCGACCGCGATCGCGGCGAGGGTTTTCAGCATGCGCTTGCCCAGGCCGCGGCCGCGCTGGTCGGGACGCACGTAGATGTCTTCCAGGTACAGCCCGCGCCGCCCGAGGAAGGTGGAATAGTTGTGGAAGAAAAGGGCGTAGCCCACCACCGCGCCGTCCGCTTCGGCCACGAGGCATTCGGCGGCGGGATGGGGTCCGAACAGGGCGTCGAGCAAATCTTCCTCGCGCGCCAGGAATAGATGGGTGAGATGTTCGTACTCGGCCAGTCCCCGCATCAGGGACAGCACGGGCCCGACGTCGTCGGGCCGCGCCGGCCGGATGCATCCTCCGGATGCGCTCATATCCCGCCCAGGCACACGTATTTCAGTTCGAGATAGTCGTCCATGCCGTAGACGGAGCCTTCGCGGCCCAGGCCGGATTGCTTGACGCCGCCGAAGGGCGCGACCTCGTTGGAGATGAGGCCGGTGTTGACGCCCACCATGCCGTATTCCAGCGCCTCGGCCACCCGGAAGATGCGGCCCACGTCGCGGCTGTAGAAGTACGAGGCCAGGCCGAATTCCGTGTCATTGGCCAGGCGGATGACTTCCGCCTCGTCGCGAAAGCGCACGACCGGCGCGACCGGGCCGAAGGTTTCCTCGCGCATGCACAGCATGTCTTCGGTCACGTTGGACAGCACCGTCGGTTCATAGAAGCGTCCGCCCAGCGCATGGCGCTTGCCGCCGGCGAGGACCTTGGCGCCCTTGGCGATAGCGTCCTTGACTTGTTCGTCGACCTTGGCCACCGCGGCTTCGTCGATCAGCGGCCCCTGCAGGACGCCGGCATCGAACCCGTTGCCGACCTTGAGGCCGCCGCTCTTGGCCGCCAGTTTCTCGACGAAGGCGTCGTAGATACTGTCATGCACGTAGAAGCGGTTGGTGCAGACGCAGGTCTGGCCGGCATTGCGGTATTTCGAGGCGACCGCGCCCTCGACCGCGGCGTCCAGGTCGGCGTCCTCGAATACGATGAACGGGGCCAGGCCACCCAGTTCCAGGGACAGTTTCTTGATGGTGGGCGCGCTCTGCTGCATCAGGATGCGGCCCACGGGGGTCGAGCCCGTGAAGGTGAGCTTGCGCACCACCGGGCTCGCGCAGAGGGCCTTGCCGGCCGAGATGGAGCGTTCGCTGTCGGCAGTGACGATGTTCAGCACGCCCGGCGGCAGCCCCGCGCGATGCGCCAGTTCGGCCAGGGCCAGCGCGGACAGAGGGGTCTGCTCGGCCGGCTTGAGCACCATGGTGCAGCCCGCGGCCAGCGCGGGACCCGCCTTGCGGGTGATCATGGCAAGCGGGAAATTCCAGGGCGTAATGGCGGCGCACACGCCGATGGGTTCGCGCAGCACCAGCATCCGCGTGTTGGCCGCCACGGGCGCGAGCGTGTCGCCCGCCACCCGCTTGCCCTGTTCCGCGAACCATTCGATGAACGAGGCTGCATAGGCTACTTCGCCCTTGGCTTCCGCGAGCGGCTTGCCCTGTTCCAGCGTCATCAGGGCGGCCAGGTCGTCGGCATGGGCCAGCATCAGGTCGAACCAGCGCCGCAGGATGGCGGCGCGATCCTTGGCGGTCCGGGCCCGCCACGGACCGAAGGCGGCCTGCGCGGCGGCGATGGCTTCCTCGGTCTGCGCGGCCTCGAGGTCGGCGACGTGCGCGAGCACGGATCCGTCCGCCGGATTGTCGACGGTGAACGTGGCGCCATCGCGGGCGTCGACCCACGCGCCGCCTATGTAGGCCTGGGTTTTGAAAAGACGGGAGTCCGCCAATTGGGGCGGGGCGACTGCGCGATCCATGTACTCGTCTCCGGCGTGCGCTCCGATGCGGAGCTTTCCGGTCATTCTAGCGGATCGGCGCCTCGCCGGCCGGCTCCGGGGCGCTGTCGCCGGATGGCGGGGGGCTGCTTGGCGAGGCCGGCGACGCCCCGCCGGCGCCGGCCGGGGCGGTGGACGGAATGTACCGTTCCAGCAGCGTGAAAAAACGGCGGTAGAAATCCTCCGAGGCGATGGTTTCGCTGCCCGTCTTCACCATCGAGTCGTCGGACGAGGTGAACGGCATGGATACCGAGCCCAGCAGCCCGACGCCCACGCTGGCCGAGCTGTTGCTCTTCTTCAGCGCAAACGTGGACTCTACCGCGTTGACGAAGGCGATGGCATGGTCCTTGCCGGCATGGTCCGGTTCGCATACCAGCCGGAACGTGATCTCTTTGTAGTTCTCGCCATTCTGGAATTGCTTGTGTCCCTCGAGCGAGCGGGCGCCCGCGTCGGCCAGCGTGTAGCCCTGGCTCAGCAGCGATCGCTTGCCCGCCTCGCACACCGTTTCCGGCGGCACCGGATAGGGGCGCGAAAAAGTGTCCGTCTGGGAAAACTCGTTGCGCGTATAGGCCAATGGATCGGGCGGACGCGAGCAGCCTGCCGCCAGGGCACCGATCGCGGCGGCGCACAGCGTGGGGAGCCATCGGCGGAACGGGCGCGTCATGGAGGCCTCCTGTCAAGTGTGCCGGCCTGCTCGACCGCAAGATTCGTTCCCAGGAAACGGGGCACGCAGGCGGCTGGCGCGGTGTTGACAAGCCGCGCAGGCGTGGGTGAAGATGCAGGCCGTAACAAACGGGGGCCGCCAGGCCCCCGTTGATCGTACGGTCGCCGCGGCGCTCCATTGGCGCGACCTTCTTGCTCACAGCGCCCGCAGTGGTGAGCGATTGTCTCTAGCAGGAAGGGCATGGAAGCCTACATTCTTGATTGGGCCAATCTGTTGCTGCGCTGGCTGCACATCATCACCGCCATCGCCTGGATCGGGTCCTCGTTCTACTTTGTCTGGCTCGACAACAGTCTCATGAAACCGCGGGATCCCGAGCTTCTCGACAAGGGCGTGTCGGGGGAGCTCTGGGCCGTGCATGGCGGCGGTTTCTACAACCCGCAGAAATACCTCGTGGCGCCGCGGCAACTGCCCGAGCACCTGCACTGGTTCTACTGGGAAAGCTATTCCACGTGGATGTCGGGTTTTGCGCTGCTGGTGGTGCTGTACCTCTTCAACGCCCAGACCTACCTGATCGACAGGAACGTCTTCGACTGGGGGCCGGTGGCGGCCGTGGTCGCGGCCCTGTGCTTCCTGGTCGTGGGCTGGCTTGTGTACGACGTCATCTGCCGCATCGCGGGTACTGGCGAGCGGGCCGACCGCAAGGTCGGCATCGCCATCGCGCTGTTCGTGGCCGCCTCGGCCTGGCTGGCATGCCATCTATTCGCGGGCCGGGCGGCTTTCCTGATCGTGGGCGCCATGATCGCCACCATCATGAGCGCCAACGTGCTCATGGTCATCATTCCCGGCCAGCGCAAGGTGGTCGCCGCCATGCGGGCCGGCGAGCCGGTCGACCCCATCCACGGCCAGCTGGGCAAGCAGCGCAGCGTGCACAACACCTACTTCACGCTGCCGGTGCTGTTCGCCATGCTGTCCAACCACTACAGCATGGTGTATTCGGCCAAGTACAACTGGCTGGTGCTGATCGCCGTCATGCTGGCGGGTGCGCTGATCCGCCAGTTCTTCGTCCTGCGCCACAAGGGGGTCAACAATTTCTGGTATCCCGCCGCAGGCATCCTTCTCCTGGCGGCCGTGGCAGCGGCCATCGCGCCCGCCGGCCTGGGCAAGCCTGCCGCCCCGGCGGCGCCCCTCGGGGCGCAGGACATCGGACAGGTCCAGCAGGTCATCGCCCAGCGTTGCGTGATGTGCCATAACGCGCAGCTCGCCAACAAGGGCATACAGCTGCAAACGCCCGAGCTGCTCAAGTCGCATGCGCAGGTGGTGTACCAGCAGGCGGTCGTGCAGAGGACCATGCCGCTGAACAATGCCACGGCCATGACCGAGGAAGAGCGGGTATTGCTGGGGAGGTGGTTCCAGGCTGGCGCGCCGGTGGCGGCGGACCACTGAGCTTGCACGGCGGCGTCGGCCGCGACCCGGCCGGTGCCCGACATGTGCGTCGGCCTCCGGCGCGCTTCTGTCCTCTTGCGTTGATTGTCCCGTCCAAGCGACGTGTCTCGTCGCGCCTGAATGCTAAGATTGTATGCGGTAAGATGTTTTTGTAGACAATTTGGCCCAGGCGCCATCGATTCAAGGTTCCGACATGACGGACAAAGGACCCGGCAAGACACTTTCCCAAACCGTGGCGGACCAGCTGGCCGAAGAAATCGTGCGCGGGCATTTCCAGCCCGGGGAACGCCTGGACGAGCAATCCATCGCCACCCGTTTCAACGTCTCCCGCAGCCCCGTCCGGGACGCCCTGCGGCAATTGGCCTCGACGCGGCTGGTCGAATATCTGCCGCGCCGGGGGTTTTCCGTCGCCCTCATGGCGGAGTCCGACCTGGATGGGTTGTTCGAGGCCTCCGGCGAAGTGGAGGCGCTGTGCGCCAAACTGTGCGCGTTGCGGGCAGCGCCCAGCGACCGCAAGCGGATCGAGTTCATTCACCAGCAGGCGGCCGAGGCGGCCGCGCGGGGCGATTCGAAGGCCTATGCCGAGCTCAACGAAGAGTTCCACGCGCTCATCTATGCCGGAGCACGCAACAAGACACTGCAGGAAATCGCGGTCGGCCTGCGGCAGCGGCTGGCGCCGTTCCGCGCGCAGGGATTCTTCGTGGCCGAAAACCGCCTGCAGCACTCCCACGTCGAGCACGAAGCCGTCGTGAAAGCGCTGCTGGCGCACGACGGCGACGCCGCCGCGCGCGCCATGCAGAGCCATGCAGCCAATTCCGCGATGAACGTGCTGCAGCACTTCGGGCGCGAGCGTCATCCTTCCGCTTCCGCCGCCTGAGCGCCGCGCGCCGCGCTCCCTGCCGCCTCCAGCCGGGCGGCGGGGCGCTTTCTTCTTTTTCTCCTCTTCCTGCTCTCGATCTTCCGTGCGGCGATGTCGCCGACGCGCGCCTGCGCGTTTCCCCCTAGTGCGCTTTTCTTGACTGGTTTGAATGCTAGAAAATAAAATTGCACACAATTTGATGGAAGTGAATGCAAATAATAACGAGGTTTCATCAACCTCCCGCCTTGGTGCTGGACCAGCGCCTGTACGACCTGGACGCCGCCCTGGCGGCGGGCCTGCCCGCGTTGCCCGAGGCCTGCCGCGGCGGTGTCGCCCAGATGCTCAAGGAATGGGCCCGCACCGGCCCGTGGCTGCGCGAAGCCGGGCCGGCAGCCGCGCGGCTGGCGGCGGCCGGCGCGATCACGCCGGTCGAGGGTGGCGCGGTGGCCGCGCCCTACGTGCCGCAGCGTATTTTCTGCGCCGCTTCGAACTACGCGGCCCACGCCAATGAGATGGGTACCGTGCTGGCGGCGAAGTCGCAGAGCAAGCCCTACATGTTCCTGAAGCTGTCGAACACCGTGGTCGGCCATGGCGACGTCGTGCAATTGCCGCCCGAGACCGCGATGCTGGACTGGGAGGTCGAACTGGCTGCCGTCATCGGTACCCGTTGCCGCCGGGTGCCGGTCGAGCGCGCGCTGGATGCCGTGGCCTGCTACACGATCCTCAACGACGTCTCGGCGCGCGATCTCAACGTCCGCAACGACTACCCCTTCAAGCACGACTGGTTCCAGGGCAAGTGCCACGACACCTTCGCGCCGCTGGGGCCGTGGCTGGTACCGGCATGGCAGATTCCCGACCCGCAGGCCGTGCAGTTGCGGCTGGACGTCAATGGCCAGCCGATGCAAGAGGACAGCACGGCCAACATGATCTGGACCGTCCGCGAGCAGATCGCCTACCTGTCCACCATCGTCACGCTCGAACCCGGCGACGTGGTGGCCACCGGCACGCCCACGGGGGTCGGCATGGGACGGGGGATCTACCTCAAGTCCGGCGACACCATGGTCGCCAGCATCGACGGCATCGGCCGTCTGTCCAACCAGGTGCAAGCCGAACGGGTCTGAGCGCGCCGGGTGGTGGTCATTCGCTGTACGGCGTATGGAGAAGAAGACATGCAACCCAGTAGGCAAGGCATCGCGGCGTGGGGGCGGGTACTCGGCCTGGCCGCGCTGATCGGCTGGACCGGCGCGGCGCTCGCGCAGGAGAAGGTCAGCTACAACATGGCGTGGCTGCCGCAAGGCAGCTCGGTGGGCGTGATCGTGGCGCAGGAACTGGGCTACTTCAAGGAGGCCGGCCTGGACGTCAACATCCAGCGCGGCTACGGCGGCAACCGCACGGCCAACGAGCTCGACCAGGGGCAATACGAGTTCGGCTACGTCGATCCGATCAGCCTGGTCCTGAACCGGGCCAACGGCGGAAAGATCCGCATGGTGGGCGCGCTCAACACGCGCTGGCCCGCCGGCATCTGCTTCGATACCAAGCGGCACCGTCCCAAGACCCCGGCCGACATGAAGGGCCTGCTCCTGGGCGGCGGCTCCGCCTCGCCGGTGCATAACGTCGTGCCCGCCTGGCTGGAATTGAATGGCCAGCCGCGCGACAGCATCCGGCTGCTGCGCATGGATCCCGCGGTGGTCGATGCTTCGCTCATCGAAGGCCGCATCGACCTGGCCGAATGCTGGCGGGCGAGCAATCGCGCGGTCACGCAGAAACAGGCCGACGCGGCGGGCGTAACGCTAGGGTGGATCGAATACAGTGACTTCGGGCTCGACGCCTACGGCAGCGGTTTTGCCGCCAGCGAAGACACGATCGGGAAGCGGCCCGACATGGTGCGCAAGTTCCTGAAGGCGTCCTATCGCGGCTACGAGTACGCGTTCGCCCATCCCGAGCGCGCGGCCGACCTCATGGTAAAGGCGTTTCCCGTCACCGACCGTGCGGTGGCGCTCGCGCAGATCAAGGACATGGCCGATCTGCTGATCGACCCGGCGGCCAAGGACAAGGGGCTGGGCCATCTGCGCGAGGACCGCATGCGGTCGACGGTGCAGTTCGTCGACAAGGCCTTCGGCCTGAACGGCAAGATCAAGCCGCAGGACACCTATACCAACGACTTGTTGAAGTAGGAGGCGACGCCATGGCGAATCGACCCTGTCCCCGCAGGCTGGGGCACGTCGGCGCAGATTCCGCCCGACGGGCCGCTGCGCGAGGCGACCTACGCACCGGGCCGTCCGGGCATGGAGCATTTCTCGTACGAGCTGGGCTCGCTGGCCGAGATAGAGGAGGCGGCGCGCTACATGCAGGACCGGGGCGTGGAGATCGTGCGCGGCATCGGCAAGCACGGTCCCGGCGAGAATCTGTTCCTGGTGTTCAAGGATCCGGACGGCAACTATTGCGAGTTCTATGCCGAGATGGTGCAGGTCACGCCCGAGCACCCGCATACCGCACGCGTGTGTCACCCGTCCCCGGGTGCTGCTGCTGGACGAGCCTTTCGGCGCGCTGGACGCGCTCACGCGCGACCAGCTCAACGTCGAGCTGCTCCGGCTCTGGCAGGAAATGAGGCAGACGGTGCTGCTGATCACGCACAGTATCGCCGAGGCGGTCTTTCTGTCCGACCGCGTGCTGGTCATGAGCGAAGGCCCGGGGCGCATCGTCGAGGACGTGCGCATCGACCTGCCGCGTCCGCGCGACCCGCGCACCACCAAGGAGCAGGCCGCCTTCGGGCAATACGTCGGCCACCTGGGCCGCCTCATGGGCGTTGGGGATTGACGCCGTTCTTCACTGGAGTCCACATGCAGACATCGAAGTTCCACGGCGTCGTGCCGGCCATGGCCACGCCGTTCACCCGCGACTATCGCCTGGACGAGGCGAAGGTGGGCGAACTGATCGAAGGCTACATTCAGGCCGGCGTGCACGGCATCTCGGTGGCAGGCAGCCAGGGCGAATTCTTCGCCCTGGATACCGACGAACACATCCGGCTGCTGGAATTGTCGATGCGCGCCATCGATGGCCGCGTGCCGCTGTATGCCGGCACAGGCGGCGCCACTACGCGCAAGTCCATCGAACTGACCCGGGCCGCCGAAGTCCTGGGCGTCGATCTCGCCCTGGTCATCACGCCGTACTTCGCCCAGCCCTCGCAAGACGAATTGGTGGAGCACTACACCGCGGTCGCGCGCGCGACGAGGCTGCCCGTGATGCTCTACAACAATCCGCCGCGCACCAGCGTCAACGTGCAGCCCGCCACCCTGGCCCGCTGCATGCGGGCGGCCGAGAACATCGTCGGCATCAAGGATTCGAGCGGCGACCTGACCCAATCCGTGGAGTACCTGCTGACCGCGCCTCGTCCCGCGCTGCTGTTCTCCGGACGCGACACGGTGGCGCTGGCCATGATGTTCCATGGCGGGCAGGGGACGATATCGCCGGCCGCGAATGTGTTTCCCGAACTGATGGTAAGGATGTACGACGCCCTGAAGGCGGGCGACCATGGCGAGGCGGTGCGCATTTCCAATGTCTTCGCGCCGTTGCGCGCGGCCTGGGCCTGGGGGTCCTTCCCGGTAGTCATCAAGGAGGCCATGGCATTGGCCGGGCGCGATGCAGGTCCGGCCCGTCCCCCTATCGGCGCCTTGGGCGAGAAGGTCCGCGCCGATCTTGCCGCGGTGGTCGAACGCATCCGCGCGTCGGCCTAGTCCGCGCCGAATCCGACGCCGGAAACGAGATGGCCCCGGGGCGCAGAATCTGCACGTCCGGGGCCGCGGGTAAAACCTGGAAGAAGAGGGCGCTCAGGCCAGGGGCTTGAATCCGTAGAGCTTTTCGGGATTCTCGACCAGCAGCTTGCGGCGCAGCGCCGGATCCGGGCAGAAGTCCAGCATCAGGTCGACCAGCTCGCCGTCGTTGGGCATGTCCTTCGAGATGTTCGGGTGCGGCCAGTCGGTGCCCCAGAGCACGCGGTCGGGAGCGGCCTCGATCAGCCGGGAGGCGAAGGGCGCGGCATCGGCGAAGGGACGCTTGCCGACCGACACGCGCTCGCCGCCGCACACCTTGACCCAGGCCAGCGGGTTCTTCATCAGCTCCAGCAGCGCGCGGAAAGGCTCCTGGTCCAGCCCCTTGGCGGCCTGTACGCGACCCATGTGGTCGATGACGAACGGCACCCGGATGCGGTTGATGCGATCGCTGTAGGTGACGATGTCCTGCGCGTCCAGGTGCAGCACGACGTGCCAGCCGAGCTCGCCCAGGCGGCCGACGGTCTTGTCGAAGATCTCCAGGTCGGGCGCGCCGCCCAGGTGCTGGACGAAGTTGAAACGCACGCCGCGCACGCCGCCGGCATGCAGGTCTGCCAGTTGCTCGTCGGTCTCGGAACCGTTGACGATGGCCACGCCGAGGTAGCGGCCCTCGCTGCGCGCGATGGCATCGAGCATGGCGGAGTTGTCGTCGCCGTGGCAGCTTGCCTGCACGATGACGGCGCGGTCCAGGCCCAGCCAGTCATGCAGCTCGCGCAGGCGCTCGAAGGGCGCATCGGGCGGCGTATAGCTGCGATCGGGCGCATAGGGGAAGCGGTCGGCGGGGCCGAACACGTGGCAGTGGGCATCGCAGGCGCCGGCAGGCAGCGCTTCGCGCGGTTTGACGGGATTGGGGTCAGGTGCAGCGCAGGTTTTCATGATTCAGCAACGATGAGGTTCGAGGATGGCCGCGGCGGATCGTCGCGGGGTCCGGTGGAGAGGTCTCCCCCCAAGGGCGGTCTCAGCCGTTCAATTCGTCCAGCGAATCGACATAGCGCAGGCCCGCTTCTTCCAGCTTGGGACGCATCTTGTAGATGTCCAGGCCCAGTTCGCCCGCGGCCAGGCGGGCACGCTTGCCTTCTTCTTCCTGGACACGCTTCTCGGCCTTCTGGATGACCGAGGCCACCTGGGCATTCGGCACGATCGCCACGCCGTCGTCGTCGGCGACGATGGCATCGCCCGGGTGGACCAGCGCGCCGGCGCATACGATAGGCACGTTGACCGAGCCGATGGTGGCCTTGACCGTGCCGCGCGCGTTGACGGCCTTGGACCAGACCGGGAAGCCCATGGCGGTGAGCGTGGCCACGTCGCGCACGCCGGCATCGATGACGAGGCCGCGCACGCCGCGGGCCTTGAGCGACGTGGCGAGCAGGTCGCCGAACATGCCGTCGGCATTCTCGGTGGTGCAGCCCACGACGAGGATGTCGCCCGGCGAGCACTGCTCGACCGCCACGTGCAGCATCCAGTTGTCGCCCGGCTGCGCCAGCACGGTCACCGCCGGCCCGGCAATCGCCGCGCCCGCATAGATCGGCCGCATGTAAGGCTTCATCAGCCCGACGCTGCGCCCCTGCGCCTCATGCACCGTGGCCACGCCCTGCGCGGCCAGCTTCTCCGCCGCGCCCTCGGGCAGCGCCGGCTTTTTCCTTACGACTACACCCAACATCATGATTCTCCAAAGAGGGAAGCCATGGGAAGCCCACCCCCTCGCGCTTCGCGCTCCCCCTCAAGGGGGCGGCGCTGGCGGACCGGCAAAGCCGGAGCCGCGGGGCCCTGGGTCTAGGACGGCTTTCTCGGCCTGCGGCACCGTGGCTACCGCTGGCAGCCAGCGAAGCACAGGTGCCCCAACCCAAGATACCGGTCCTAGACCCAGGATGCGGTGGATCCGGCTCCGCCGGTCCACCCGCATCGCCCCCTGGGGGGCGCGCGTAAGCGCGTAGGGGGGGTTATTGTTTTTCTATCTTGGCCGTATCAATAACCTTGCTCCACTTCTGGATTTCCGAAACCAGGAAATCCTGGAACTCCTTGGGCGTGTTGGTCTGCGGGATCATGCCCACTTCGATCAGCTTCTTATTGATGGCCGGGTCCTTGACCACTTCGCGGACGGCGGCGTTGAGCTTGTCGACGATCGCGGGCGGCGTGCCGGCGGGGGCGGCGAAACCGTTCCACGAGACCGAGACGTAGCCTGGCACGGTTTCGGCAATGGTGGGCGTATCCGGGAACAGTTGGCTGCGCTTGGTCGAGGCGACGCCCAGCACGCGCAGGCTGCCGCCCTTGATGTTGCCGATGACCGCGGGCACGGTTTCGAACATGACTTGCACGCTCTTGCCCTTGATGGCGCTCAGGACTTCGCCGCTGGACTTGAAGGGAATGGTGGGCACGTCCAGGCCGGCCATGGCGCGGAACATTTCCGCCGACAGGTGCTGGGTGCTGCCGACGCCGATGGTGCCGAGGTTGAAGTGCTGCGGATCTTTCTTGGCCGCGGCGATGGCGTCGGCGACGGTACGCAGCGGGCTGCTCTGGTCCACGGCCATGACGATGTCGAACGAGCCGACCATGGAGATCATCGCGAACTGCTTGACTGGATCGTAGGGCAGCGACTTGAACAGCGACGGGCTGACGGCTTGCTGGTTGCTCACGAGGAACAGCGTGTGGCCGTCGGGCGTTGCGCGGGTCACGGTGACGGCGCCGGTGATGCCGCCGGCGCTGGGCATGTTCTCGACCACGACCGGCTTGCCGAACTTCTCGGACAGGCCCTGGGCGACGATCCGGGCGGTGACGTCGGCAACGCCGCCGGGCCCGAAGGGCACGATCAGGCGCAGCGGTTTGGCGGGAAACTCCTGGGCGTGGGCGCCGGCGGCGACCAGGGTAGCGGTGGCGCCAAGGCACAGGCGCGCGAGCAGGGATCGGATCATTGTCTTCCTCAATTCGTTGGAGCGGATGGTCCGCCCACCTTGTCGTCCGGCGGGGCGCAAGACGCCATCCGAACAAACTCGCATTGTGGCGCGGATCCGCCCATTGGAAACCGCAAATCGGGACTAGCTGTTATGCTTAAAAAACATGAATCGGGGCTTTCCGATGGACCTGAAACAACTCGAATGCTTTGTCCGCGTGGTCGAGTTCGGCAGCGTAACCCGGGCGGCCGTCACCCTCAACCTGTCGCAGCCCGTGGTCAGCCGGCACGTACGCCAGCTCGAGGTCGAGCTCAAGGAGCATCTGCTCGAACGCAACGGCCGCGGCGTCATCCCGACCGACGCCGGCAAGCGGCTGCTGGAGCGGGGCCGCGGCATCCTGCACCAGGTACGCCTGGCCCAGCAGGAGATCGAAGAGCTGCGCGGCTCGCCCTCGGGCAAGGTGGTGGTGGGCATGCCGCCCAGCGTCGGCAAGTCGATCACGGTGGATCTGGTGAGCGATTTCCGCGCGGCGTTTCCGCGCGCGTCGCTGGGCGTGGTGGAAGCGCTCACCGTCTCCATGTACGAGTGGCTGCTGCTGGGCCGTCTCGACTTCGCGCTCTTGTACAACCCGCCGGTAAGCCAGCAGGCCGTGTACGAACACGTCTGGTCCGAGGACCTGTACCTGATCGGCCGCCGGGGGCTCGGCGGCAAGGCGATGCCCGAGAGCGTCAAAATGCGCGACCTGGCGCACTATCCGCTGATCACCCCGGGCCAGCCGAATGCGATTCGCAATCTGCTGGACGTGCAATGCGCTCGCCTCGGCGTGCCGCTTTCCGTGGCTTTGGAAGTCGATGCCATCGAGTCGCTGCTGGACCTGGTCGACCGCGGCATGGGCTATGCCGTGTTGTCGCGCAACGCCATCTATGGCCGCTCGCAGCGGCCGCATCTGCGCGCGGCGCGCATCGTGTCGCCGGCGCTGACCAGCCAGCTGGTGATCGCGACGGCCGCGCAGCGGCCGTTGACCCGGCTGGCCCAGGCCACCATCGACCTGATCAAGAAGCGCATCGAGGGCGGCATCCTGGGCGGCAAGCCCGGATCCCACGCTCCGACGCGGCCGGATTCGTGACCGGCCTGGCGCAGGCGCGGACGCCGTTTCGGCGGCCGCGGGGAACGGTCGGCGGCGCTCCCGGTCGGAACCGGACGAGGGCGGTCAGGCAGGTGACGAGTTGTGAGCGGACGCTGCGCGCGTGTTGCGGCGCCATATCGCCGCCGCCATAATCGATGCATGCTTTGGAGGCGGTAATGGATTTCCCGACTAACAGGCAGGCGCCGCAGGTGGCGCTGCAGCCCGCTCCACGTTGCACCCTGGTCATCTTCGGAGCGACCGGCGACATGACCGGCCGGCTCCTGATGCCGGCGCTGTACAACCTCGCGCGCTTCAATTCGCTGCATCCGGATTTCCGCGTGATAGGCATCGGGCATCGCCGCCTGGACGATGAGGACTTTCGCCGCGGCCTGAAGGAATCCCTAGACCAGGTCTTTGCCGCGCGAGGGCCCCAGGCCGCCTCCAGTTTCGATCCCTCCGTCTGGCAGTGGCTCATGGCGCGCACGTCCTACCTGATGGGCGACTTCGAGGACGAGCGGACCTACGCGGAACTGATCCAGGCGCTGGCCGCCGAGTCGGGCGGCGTCATCTTCTATTTCGCCACCGCGCCCGGCTATTTCCAGACGATTGCGCGGCACCTGCACGATGCGGGCCTTCTCAAGCAGGCCGGCGGCCGCTGGCGGCGCGTGGTGATCGAGAAGCCGTTCGGCCGCGACCTGCCGTCGGCCTGCGAGCTGAACAAGCAGCTGACGCGGGTGATCCATGAAAACCAGATCTTCCGCATCGACCATTTCCTCGGCAAGGAAACGGTCCAGAATATCCTCGTGTCCCGCTTTGCCAACAGCGTCTTCGAGAGTAGCTGGAACCGCCTGTACATCGATCACGTCCAGATCACGGCCGCGGAGGCCATAGGCGTGGAGCGCCGCTCGGAGTTCTACGAACAGACCGGCGCCCTGCGCGATATGGTGCCCAATCACCTGTTCCAGCTGCTGGCCATGGTGGCCATGGAGCCGCCCAATTCGTTCGACGCCGATGCGGTGCGCACCGAGAAGGAAAAGCTGCTCGATGCGATCCACATCCAGACGCCGTTCGAGGCGCTGCAGAATAGCGTACGCGGCCAATACCAGTCAGGCCTCGTGGGCGGCAAGCCCATGCGGGGCTACCGCGAGGAAGAGGGTGTCGCGCCCGACAGCCGGACCGAGACCTATGTGGCGCTCAAGCTCGGCATCGACAACTGGCGCTGGGCCGGCGTGCCCTTCTACCTTCGCACCGGCAAGGCGCTTGCGCGGCGGCAGACCCAGATCGTCATCGCCTTCAAGGACGCGGGCCATGCGCTGTTCCGCCAGAGCGCGCAGGAGAAGCCTCCGGCCAACACGCTGGTGCTGCAGATCCAGCCGGACGAGGGGCTGTTCTTCCACATGAAGGCCAAGGTGCCGGGCTCTAAGATCCGCATCGCCCCGGTCAGCATGGATTTCCGCTACGCGGACCACTTCCTGACCGGCCACAGTTCGGGTTACGAGACCCTGATCTACGATTGCATGGTCGGCGATGCGACGCTGTTCCAGCGCGCGGCCGACATCGAACTGGGCTGGGAGGCCGTCCTGCCGTTCCAGCAGGCGTGGGCCGAAGGCGGAGAGATCCATTCCTATCGTGCGGGCAGCCAGGGGCCCGCCGCGGCGGACGTGCTGCTGGCGCGTGACGGCCGCCAGTGGCTGTCGCTGGAATAGCCGGGAACGGTTCTTGCGGTCGGCGTCCGCATGAACCAGGATATCGACAGTCGGACGCCCGACGGGCAGGACCGGTTGACCTTCCGTGTCCTTACCGTCAATGTCCATAAGGGATTCAGTTTTTTCAACCGCCGCCTGATCCTGCACGACTTGCGCGAAGCGGTTCGCAGCGTGTCGGCCGACATGGTCTTCCTGCAAGAAGTGCTTGGCGGCCATGTCAAGCACTCGCTGCGCTTTGCCGATTGGCCGGCCACGCCGCAGTACGAGTTCCTGGCCGACACCATCTGGTCGGATTTCGCCTATGGCCGCAATGCGGTGTATCCGGAGGGTCACCACGGCAACGCGGTACTGTCCAAGTTTCCTATCGTGCGTTTCGAGAACCGCGACATCTCGATCAGCGGGCCGGAACGGCGGGGGCTCCTGCACTGCATCATCAAGGCGCCCGACGCCGGCGGCGACCTGCACGCCATATGCGTGCATCTGGGCCTGCAGGAAAGGCATCGCCGGCGGCAGCTGGAGCTGCTGTGCCATCTCGTGCAGAAGGAAATCCCGGCCGACGCGCCGCTGGTAGTCGCCGGCGACTTCAACGATTGGCGGCAGCGTGCCGGCCGGGTGCTGGATGGCTGCGCTGGCCTGCGCGAGGTGTATGAGCACGCCGGCGGCCGCCTGGCCCGGACCTTTCCCGCCTGGTATCCGATACTGCCGCTCGACCGGATCTACGTGCGCGGCGCGCGGGAGCTGCGGCCCATCCACCTGGGCCGGCACCCGTGGACCTCATTGTCGGACCATGCCCCGTTGGCGGCGGAGATCGTGCTATGAGCGGCTCGTTCCAACGCAGATCTCCCTCGCGAGGGGAGGACACTCCCCCCGCCACCGCGCGCGAGCGTGGCCGGCGTCCCGCGCCGGGCCGGCGGGATGACCGGCACCGTCGCGGCATGCCGGCGGCGCCGGCGAGCCAGCAATGGGTCCCGGGCAACAAGATCGAACTGCTGGAGAACGGCGAAGCGTTTTTCCCCCGCGTGTTCGACGCGATCAGGCAGGCGCGCAGCGAAGTATTGCTCGAGACGTTCATCCTTTTCGAGGACAAGGTGGGCAACACGCTGCGCGACGTGCTGGTCGAGGCGGCGCGGCGCGGCGTTTTCGTGACCGTCCTGGTCGACGGCTATGGGTCGGTCGACCTGTCGGACGAATTCCTCGCCAGCCTGACCGACGCGGGAGTGCACTTCCAGGTGTTCGACCCGCGTCCCAAGCTGCTGGGCATGCGCACCAACGTGTTCCGCCGCATGCATCGCAAGCTGCTGGTCGTGGATGGCGAAACGGCCTTCGTGGGCGGGATCAATTTCTCGGCCGACCACCTCGCGGATTTCGGCCCGAGCGCCAAGCAGGACTATGCCATCGAGGTGCGCGGCCCGATCGTGGCGCAGATCCGCGATTTCGTCCGGACCGGGACGATGCGGCGCGAAAAGACGCGGCGGCAGGCGAGGAACGGCCAGGGCGCCCGGGCCGGCGAAACGCGGAACGAAGGCGGCGCCGATTGCCTGTTCGTCGTGCGCGACAACGAAGCGCACCGGACCGACATCGAACAGCACTACCGGATTGCCGTGCGCGCCGCGCGCCACGACCTGACGATCGCCAACGCCTATTTCTTTCCCGGGTACCGGCTGCTGCGCGACCTGCGCAACGCCGCCCGGCGCGGCGTGCGCGTGCGGCTGATCCTGCAGGGCGAGCCGGACATGCCCATCGTCAAGGTCGGGGCGCGCATGCTGCACGATTATCTGCTGGGCGCAGGGGTGCGCATCTACGAGTATTGCGAGCGTCCGCTGCATGGCAAGGTAGCGGTGGCGGACGACAGCTGGTCCACCGTGGGATCGAGCAACCTGGATCCCTTGAGCCTGTCGCTGAATCTCGAGGCCAACCTCGTCATTCGCGACGAGCAATTCAATCGCGTGCTGCGCGAGCGGCTGGACACGCTGGTCGAGCGCTACTGCCGCGAAGTCTCGGCCCGCGACACCCGGCCCCGGCCGATCTGGCGGATGGCGACCTCATTCATCGTGTTCCACTTCCTGCGTCGTTTCCCTGCGTGGGCCGGCTGGCTGCCCGCGCATACCCCCAAACTCGAGGAGGTCGGGCCGCGCAAGCAGCGCCTGGCCGAAACTGCCGATGCCCACCCTCGCGAAACCGGATAGGCGCGCCGCACCCGCGGCACGCGATGCTCAACGCCCACGCAAGCGCCGCACGTGGTGGTGGTGGGGCCGGCACGCGCTCACGCTGGGATTCCTGGCGGTCGTGGCGGTGTTGCTGATCGAACAGGTCGGCAAGATCGAATGGGACCGCGTGCTGCAGTCTCTGAGGGCATATTCGCCCTGGACGCTGGCGGCCGCTGCCGGCCTGGCGATCGTCAGCCACCTCTTGTTCGGCGCGTTCGACCAACTGGGCAGGCGCTATGTCGGACACCGGCTCGGCGCGGGCCAGGTCGCCGTGATCGCGGGCGTCTGCTATGCCTTCACCTTGAACCTGGGGGCGCTGGTGGGCGGCGTTGCCTTCCGCTATCGGCTCTATTCCCGGCTGGGTCTTTCCGCGCCCGATATCACCAAGATCTATGCGCTGAGCGTGGTCACCAACTGGCTGGGATACCTCATCCTGCTCGGAGCGGTGCTGGTGTGGGGCGGGATACAGCCGCCCCGCCAGTGGGGCGTGCCCGCCGGCGTTCTGCCGGTGGCCGGCATTGCCGCGTGGATCGTGGCGGCGGCTTATCTGGCGATGTGCGCCGGCGCGGGGCGCCGCCGATTCACTTTGCGCGGCGTCGAGATCGCGTGGCCCAGGTGGCCGATGGCCTTGGCGCAGCTCGCGATGTCGATCGCAAACTGGTTGGTCATGGGCCTGATCATCCACCTGCTGCTGGGCAGCCGGGTCGACTATCCGATGGTGCTCGGCGTCATGCTGATCAGCGCGGTAGCCGGCGCGCTGACGCACGTGCCGGCCGGTCTGGGCGTGCTGGAGGCGGTGTTCCTCGCGCTGCTCTCGGGCCGTATCCCTGCCCATGAGCTGCTGGCCGGCCTGCTGGCCTACCGGGCCATCTACTACCTGTGCCCGCTCGTGCCGGCGGTCGTGCTCTACGCGGTGCTCGAGGCGCGGGCGCGCCGGTAGTTCAGGCACGCGTGCCGCGTGCGATCTTGGAGAGCAGCTCGCCGAGGATTTGCCTTTCGCCCCGGCTGAGGGGGGCAAGGGCGGCTTCCTCGATGCCGTGCGAGCGGCGTTCGGCTTCCAGGGCGAGCGCCTGCCCGGCCTCGGTCAACACCACATGATGGGCCCGGCGGTCGGTGTCGCTGCGCTCGCGCGACAGCAGTCCCCGCTCCTGCATGCGGTCCAGGATCAGTGCCAGCCTTGGCGCCGACAAGGCGAGGCTGCGGCACAGGTTTTGCTGGTTGGCCTTGTCGTTGTGGGCCAGCAGCACCAGGATCGAAAACTCCACGGGGCGCAGGTTCAGTTCCTTCATGTGCGCGAAGAAGGCCTTCTGCAGCCTGACGTGCGCAAGCGAGGTCTGGAAGCCCAGCAGGTGGGAGAGGTGGGATTGATCCAAGTCGGATTTGGTCGATCGCGGCGAGGCGGTTTTGCTAGGCGCGGTCTTCGGCATGTGGCGATTGGATGGATGAGGGAACGCCCTGGTGCTTGCTGCGAGGCCTTCCCTGCGGGGGAGCGGGCTTCGCCCAGCGGCGGCCCGGGCAAAAAAAGGCCGCCGCGAAGGCGGCCCAGTCCAGTGCCACAACATACCATGCGAGGCGGCTGCGCGCCGCCCCATGCTCAGAAGCTGTGCCGCATGCCCAGCATGACGCCGGTCTGGTTCAGGCCGTTGGGAAGACCGGCCAAGGCCTGGCCGCCGCTCACCGAGAGGTTGGCGTTTTTGTTGTTGTCGATGTAGCCCACCAGGCCATAGACCGCCGTGCGCTTGGAGAGCGAATAGGTCGCGCGCACCGTGGCCAGCGTCGAACGGCCGTCGGTAGTCTTGTTCTTCAGCCGGGCAACCTGGCCGTCGATGGTCCACGCCGACGACAGGGCGTAGGAGGCGCCGAGGTAGTACAAGTCGGATTCCGAACGGGTGGCCGCCCGCGTGGTGCGTCCCATCCAGCCGCCGCCGATCTTCAGGCTGCCGAAGCGGTAATAGCCGTTGAGCAAGGTGCGGGTGTCGGACGTGTCGCTGCTCGTGAGGCCTCCGGCCGCCCCCGGCCCGCCGCGCATCTGGTCGTAGCCGGCGGCGATGCCGCCCGGGCCGAGGTCGTACTTGAGCATCGCGGTGACCTGGCGGCAGGCCTTGCGGTCGCCCGGGACTTCGCCCGCGCAGTTCGTGGCGGCGGGGCCACCCGCGGCCGAGGCGTCGCGCCCGAAGCTGTAGGTGGCGCCCACCGTCAGGCCGGAGAACGTGCCACGGTAGCCGACGGCGTTGTCCGAGCGGGTGTTGGGGATGTAATTGTCGAGCGAGCCCAGTCCGAAGACCACCGGCCCCATGACGTCCGAGTCGAGCAGGGTGTAGAACGTCATGTTGTATTGGCGGCCCAGGGTGAGCGTGCCCCAGTTGCCGCTGAGGCCCACCCAGGCGGCGCGGCCGAACAAGCGGCCGCCCTGGCCCGACGTGCCGGTATCCACGCCGAAGCCGCTTTCGAGATTGAAGATGGCCTTCATCCCGTTGCCGAGATCCTCCGTGCCGCGCAGCCCCCAGCGCGACGGCATGATGCCGCCGGTGTTGCTGGGCATGCGCCATACCGAATCGCCGTTTGCATTGGCATGGTTCAGGTATTCGATCCCGGTGTCGATGATGCCGTACAGCGTGACGTTTTGCGCGTGGGCGCCGGTGGCGGCCAGGCCGAGAGCGCTGGCCAGCAGGATGCGTTTCATGAGTCTCCGTCCCCTGTGGTGGTTCATTGAATTGTTTAACAATGATAAATATTAATCTTGTGAAGTAATTAGGGGCTTACCCGTATCCGAATGCAACAAGTGCGAATTGTTCGCAGTTCGCATGGTCCATGTTGTCCGACCCTGACTCCGTATCCGTCCCGTGTCCGCCGCTCCTCCTTCTTCCTTCGCTTCGCCGCTGCCCGCTTCTTCCCGCCGCTGGGAACTGGATGCCTTGCGTGGGCTGATGCTGGTGCTGATGACGTCCACGCACCTGCCGACCTGGTTTTCCATCCCGGCCAGCCAGCCTTTCGGCTTCGTGTCGGCCGCCGAGGGGTTCGTCTTCCTGTCCGCCTACATGGCGGGACTGGTCTATACCCAGCGCGCCGTGCGCGACGGCATCCCGGCCATGCGCCGCGCCTTCCTCCGGCGCGCGTTGATCATCTACGCCTGCCAGGCCGCTTCGCTGCTCTTCCTGTTCACCGTCATCGCCGCGCTCGGCATGAAGTTCCACCAGCCCGCCGCGAACAACCTGATGTCGTTCTACCTGCATGCGCCGCTCACCGGCCTGTGGACCGGGCTGCTGATGATCTACAACCCGCCGCTGCTCGATATCCTGCCGGTCTACATCGTGTTCATGCTGGCCAGTCCATGGGTGTTGAGCCACGGGTTGCTGCGGGGATGGAAGCAGGTTCTGGTCGCCAGCGTCCTGCTATGGGGGGCGGCGCAGTTCGGCCTATCGAGAGTGCTGTACGACGCGCTGGTGGCCGCCACGGGACTGCCCGTGCCGTTCCGCGAGACCGGGGCGTTCGAGACCTTCGCCTGGCAATTGCTGTGGATGCTGGGGCTGTGCCTGGGGTCCTACCATGCGCGGGTGCCGGCGGACCAGCGCATCGTCCTGCCTCGCTGGCTGGCGCTGGGCGCCCTCGGTGTGGCGGCGGGGTTCTTCGTCTGGCGGCACTTGACGGGTCTCGCGCCGTTTCCCGAGGGCGATCCGCTGAACCTGTGGTTCGACAAATGGCACGTCGGGCCGCTGCGGCTGCTCGATTTCCTCGCGCTGGTCGCGGTGCTGCTGCACTACGGTGAATGGTTGACTCGCCATCTGCCGCGCGTGCGGCTGCTCGAGACCCTTGGATCGGCATCGCTGCCGGTCTTTTGCGCTCACCTGGTGATCGTGCTGGTGGCGCTCGCGGTGGTGGGCGAGAGTCATCCCGGCCGGCCGGTCTGGTTCGACCCGCTCATGTTCGCCTTGAGCATAGGCGCCCTCTATGCGGTGGCCAAGCTGGTGCACATGTTCGGGTCCGGCTCGAATCCCGGGGCGGGGCGGCGCCCGGCCGCCGTGCATCGTTCCGCCGGCGCCCGGCCCATGCTGCGGACGAGCGCCGGACCGCGTTGAGCGCTATCCGCGGGAGGCGATGCAGGCCCTAGCGCAGGTACGCCGAGATGACCGATGTCCACAGCGCATAGCCGGCCTGGTTCAGGTGCAGCGCGTCCTCGCGGAACAATTCGGCGCGGGGCAGGCCGTCGGCGGTCAGCATGGGCGTGAAAACGTCGATGTAATCGGTGGCGGGTACCGTCCGGGCATAGGCCTCGATCAGCGCATTGGCGGCGCGCGCCCGTGAAATCAGCGAGAACCGGGCCGGGCTCGGCTTGATCGAGATATAGGCGATGCGGGTATCCGGCAACTCGCGCCGCACTCCCTCCACGAAGGCGGCGAAGCTCTCGAGAATGTCGCGCGGCGAGCGTCCTTCGGCGAGATCGTTGTCGCCGGCATAGACCAGGACGACGCGGGGCCGATAGCGCGTGACCAGCCGGCCCAGATGACGCGTGCAATCGATCATGCGCGAACCGCCGAAGCCCCGCTTCAGGACGCGAAGCGGCTTGAAGCGGGTTTCGAGATCGTCCCACATCCGTATCGATGAACTGCCCACGAACAGTACGCCGCCCATGGGCGGGGCATGCAGGCGATCGGCCCGGTCGAACGCCGCGAAACTGGCCGCCCACTGGGAATCGGCAGCCTCGGTGCCGGCCGCGGTTTCTTGGGCGGCCAGGACTGGCGGGCAGGCGCTGCCCATTGCGAGCAGCATGGCGAAAACGGCGTGGCGGGGCTTCATGGAAGCGGCCGGACGACGCCGGCAGGCACGGGGATAAAACTTTGATGATACCGGCCGGTCCTGCGGCCGAAAGCGAAATTGTTGCCGGTGTGGTGCCAGCCGCCACAAGAGTGTAGGGAATGTAAACTTTTGCTAGCACCGGGGAGCCGCGGCTAATTTTTGCACTCCAATGAGCTAGCATCAAAGACATGGACTCTTGGAGACTAGCTATGAACCAAGTCGTCGACCACCCCGCCGTGCAGTATTTCCTCAAGTCGCGGGTTCACGATTTGCCCGAAGGGCAGTTCCGCGGCTATGTCGAGATCAAGGCCCGCGCGGGCAAGGATATGCTGGACAGCCGGCTCAAATACTGCCCGCTCATACGCGGAACGTGGAACGAAGCCATCGAAGATGCGGAGCGCCTGGCGGCAACCATGCGCGCCACCGACTACCAGGACGGCGAGTGCTTCGTGTTCTCCACGCGGGGCGCGAGCAGCTTCGACGCACTCATGACCATGTTCGCGAGATAGCGGGTCCGCGAGGGGCGGGGCTGGACCGGCGAAGCCGGTTCCCCGGCCCCGAGGCGGCGAGCGGCTCTTTCCTCAGCCGTTGATGATCTCGCCGCCGTTGGGATGGAGAACCTGGCCCGTCATGTAGCTGGAGTCGTCCGAAGCGAGAAAGACATAGCAGGGCGCCACCTCCTCGGGCTGGCCGGGGCGTTTCATGGGAACGCTGGCGCCGAAGGTCGAGACTTCCTCGGCCTTGAAAGAGGCCGGAATCAACGGCGTCCAGATGGGGCCCGGCGCGACCGCATTGACCCGTATGCCGCGTTCCACTACGGCCGAGGACAGCGACCGTGTAAAGGCCACGATGGCGCCCTTGGTGGCGGCGTAGTCGATCAGGTGCGCGCTGCCGCGATAGGCCGTGACCGAGGTGGTGTTGACGATGGCCGAACCCGGTCCGAGGTGGGGCAGCGCCTCGCGGGTGAGATTGAACATGCCGAAGAAGTTGGTGCGGAACGTGCGCTCCAATTGCGCGCTGTCGATGTCCTCCAGCGCTTTCTGCGGATGCTGCTCGGCGGCGTTGTTGACCAGGATGTCGATGCGCCCGAATTCCTTCATGGCGCGGCGTACGACGTCCCGCGCGTGCGCCTCGCTCCCCAGGTCGCCGGCCAGGCCCACGCAGCGACGGCCGGTTTGCGCCACCTGGCGTCGAGTCTCTTCGGCGTCGGCCGTCTCGTCCAGGTAGGTGAACAGGATGTCGGCGCCTTCCTTGGCGAAGGCGACCACCACGGCCCTGCCTATGCCGCTGTCGCCGCCGGTCACGATGGCGCACCGGCCTTGCAGCTTGCCCGATGCGCGATACCCGGCCCGGTGCTCCGGGGCTCGGGGTGCATGTCGCCCTGGATTCCGGGCTGCTTGGGCTGTTCCTGCGGTGGCAAGGTTTGCTGGTCCGATTTGCCTGGCATGGTCGTTCTCCCGTGGATAGGTCCGCGTGGGGCCAGTCTTCCAGCAACAAGCATGCCGCATGCGCGGCGGTCAGCGCCCGGTGTCGATGGCGGCCGGGCTTTCGTATTGCACGTCGAGCAGTTCGAATACCTGCATGGCCAGCGCCACGCAGGCGTTGGTCAGTTGCCAGGGCAGCCCGCGAGGGATACGGTCCTGCAGCAGGAGCTTGGTGGCCCACAGGTGGGGGACGGGGTCGAGCAGCCGGTGGCGATAGCCGCCCAGCAGGAGATCGATCGACGCCTCGGCCGCGCGCCTGGCGGCATCGTCCGCCGGCCATTGCGACGGCAGGCCCCAGGCGCGAGGCATCCATTCGAGGTCGCGCAGCACCGTGCGCATGTCTTCGTGGGAGTCGCGAAAGGGCAGGAGCACGAGATCGGCCTGGTTGGCGAGATGGCTGTCGGCATCGGATCGATTGCCGCCGCCATCGATGACGCCGAACCAGTCGTCGACGCGGTTCAGGGTGGCAACGACCTTGGACAGGTTGCCGGCCTCGCGAGCGTCGAAGGGCAGGTACAGGCGGCCGTCCTTGGACAGGCGTTCGCGCTCGAGATCGGTCAGCACGCAGACCACGCGCTTGCCGAGCAGCGCCATGCCGTGCGAGATCATGTGGGACAGCGTCGTCTTGCCGGTGCCGCCCTTGTTTCCCAGTACACAGACGATCTGGGCCATGTCTCCATACCTTGCGTGCGCCGTGGAGGGCCATGGCGGCGCGCAGGCCGCTCTCGGGCCGGAGGTGGCCGGCGGGCACGGGCGCCAGCGTATCCGCCCGCCAGTATCGCGCGCCCGCCGCGCCCGCCAAAGCAGGAATAGGGCGCTTTAGGCGGGCTTGTTCGGCCGCGTGTCCGGCCAGGCCGCCGCGCCTACGCGGCCCGCCGTTGGCCGCCCTGGCCGACGACCGCCCAGGCTTGCCCGATCAGGGCCGGGTCGTTGCCGGCGAGCAGGCGGCTGTCGGACAGCATCTGGCGCCAGCGCCGGGCGCCGCCCTGGGCGTTGAACAGGCCCAGCATATGGCGCACCACGGCGCGCAGCGGCACGCCTCGCGCCACTTGCCCGCTCGCGTAATCGGTCATGGCGCGCACGACCGCCTCGTCGTCGGCAATGGCGGCCTCGGGCCATAGTTGCCGCGACAGCTCGGACAGCACGCGCGGCCGATGGTAGGCCTCGCGTCCCAGCATCACGCCATCGAGTTCGCCGCCGCCATGCCCGATGTGAGACAGCGCCGCATCCGCATCGACCAGTCCGCCGTTGAGCACGATGCGTGCGTTCGGGAAATCCTGCTTGAGCTGCCGCGCGACGTGATAGCGCAGCGGAGGAATTTCGCGGTTTTCCTTGGGGGACAGGCCCTTGAGCACGGCGTTGCGGGCATGCACGATGAAGACCTCGCAGCCGGCCGCGTGCACGGTGCCGACGAAATCGCGCACGAATCCGTACGATTCCTCGTAGTCGAGGCCGATGCGGTGCTTGACCGTGACCGGGACGTCGACGGCGTCGCGCATGGCCTTGACGCAGTCCGCCACCAGTGTCGGCTCGGACATCAGGCAGGCGCCGAAGGCGCCTTTCTGCACGCGGTCGGAAGGGCAGCCGCAGTTGAGGTTGATCTCGTCATAGCCCCAGTCCTGGCCGGCCTTGGCGGCGCGGGCCAGGGCCTGAGGCTCGTTCCCGCCCAGTTGCAGCGCGACCGGGTGCTCGGCCGGATCGAAGTCGAGGTGCCGGGCGGCATCGCCGTAGAGAATCGCCCCGGTGGCGATCATTTCGGTATAGAGGCGCGCGCGCGGCGCGAGCAGCCGATGGAAGAACCGGCAGTGGCGGTCGGTCCAGTCGATCATCGGCGCGACGCACAGCTCCCAGCCGCCAAGTTGTTGATTTGAAAGCATAATGCGTAATGATAACCTGTCAGCTGCGGGCACCGGCCGCCCGTGGGGGAACGCCCGGCGATCCGGGCGTTGGGAACCGCGGCTAGGCGCCAGCGGGGAACCACATCCGCGGCACGAAAGTTGCGGTGCCGCGGTTCCTCGTGAAGGAGTGCGCTATGCCCAACAGCCCCGCAACCCCGCCCAGCCCCAAGCAGTCGGACGACCAGCCGCGCGAACAGCAGCGCAGCCATGGCGATACGCAGAACCGGACGAAGAAGGACGGCCACACGGACCAGATCGGCACCGGCGGCGACCAGACATCGCAGCGGCAGCGCGGCGGCGGCGCACGCCGTCCAGGCTGAGTCCGAACGCTAGGGCGGCAGGATCTTGCCCGGATTCATCAGGCCGTCCGGGTCCAGCGCGCGCTTGAGGCGCCGCATCAGTTCGAGTTCCAGCGCGCTCTTGTAGCGCGCCATCTCGCCGCGCTTGAGTTGGCCGATGCCGTGTTCGGCGCTGATCGAGCCGCCGTGCGCGTGCGCGCTGTCGTGCACGAGGCGGTAGACCTCGTCCTGGCGGGCGAGGAATTCGGCCTCGGCGATCTCGGGGGGGCGGGTCACGTTGTAGTGCAGGTTGCCGTCGCCAAGATGGCCGAAGGTGATGTGGCGCACGCCCGGAATCGCCGCCTGCAACAGGGCGTCGGTCTCGGCCACGAACGCCGGAATGCGCGACGTCGGCACCGAGATGTCGTGCTTGATGTTCTTGCCTTCCCATGCCTGGGCGGCCGAGATGTTCTCTCGCAGGTGCCACAGCGCGCGGCTCTGGGCGAGGCTGGCGGCCACGGCGGCATCCACGGCGGTGCCGTTTTCCAGCGCCGCCTGCAACACATCCTGGAAGCGCGCCTGCGCGTGCGATTCGCTTTCGCTGTCGGACACTTCCAGCAGCGCATACCACGGGGCGGGCGCGAGCGGCAGCTTCTGGTCGGGGAAGGCGCGGGTCACGACCTCGAGGCTGGCGTGCGACATGACTTCGAAGCCGGTCAGGCCCGCGCCGAAGCCGGCCCGGGCCTGACCCAGCAGGGTGACCGCGGCCGCGAGCGAGGGCAGGCTGACCAGCGCGGTGCACTGTGCCACCGGCAGGGGATAGAGCCGCAACGTGGCGGCGGTGATGATGCCCAGCGTGCCTTCGCTGCCGATGTAGAGATCGCGCAGATCGTAACCCGTGTTGTCCTTGCGCAGGCCGCGCAGGCCATCCCAGATCTCGCCTTCGGCGGTGACCACCTCCAGCCCAAGGGCCAGCTCGCGCGCGTTGCCGTAGCGCAGGACCTGGGTGCCGCCGGCGTTGGTGGCGAGGTTGCCGCCCACCGTGCAGCTGCCTTCGGAGGCGAGGCTGAGGGGGTAGAGGCGACCGGCCTGGCGCGCCCAATCCTGCACCGCCTGCAGCACGCACCCCGCCTCGACGGTAATGGTGTCGTTGTCGGTGTCGATCGCGCGCAGGCGGTCGAGGCGACGCGTCGATATGACCACCGCGCGTCCGCTGGCATCGGGCGTGGCACCGCCGGCCAGGCCGGTGTTGCCGCCCTGGGGTACGACCGGGGCCCCGTACCGCCGGCACAGCCGTACGACCTGGGCCACTTCGTGCGCGGTGGCGGGACGCACGACCGCGCACGCGGCGCCGGTATAGCGTCCGCGCCAGTCGGTGAGGTAGGGCGCGGCATCCTCGCCGGTAAGCACCTGCTCGGCGCCCAGCGTCGTCTTGAGCTCGGTCAACAAATCCATGCATCCTCCATCCGGAGCCGGGCCGGGCGAAAGCCAGGAGGGCGTCCGCGGCCGGCCGTCAATGCGCCGATTCGCCGGCCGCCTTGCGCGCGGCCTTGGCCGCCCGTTTCGCCGGGCGCACGTACAGGATCGCACACCAGAAGAAAATCGTCGTCAGGACGACTTCGACCCACGCCACCTGCGCCGAAAAGCCCGGATCGCTGGTGGCGCGCACCACGCCTTCCATGAAATAGAGCAGGATCAGCATGGAGGCCCATTGGTAGGTATAGAGGTTGCCGCGCAGAATGCCGCGCAACGGCAGCAGCAGCGGGATTGCCTTGAGCACCAGCATCGAGCCGCCCGGGCGCAGCGGCGCCAGCACGGTCTCCCAGACGATGCACAGCGCGATGAGGGCAAGCAGGGATGCCGAGGCCGCCAGGCGCAGGCGCGGGTTGAGGGCGACGGGGGCGGCGCTCATCGGGAACGGGCCTGGCGGCCGGCCTGGAGTTCGAGGGCGGTGCTGGCCAGGCGCGAGCCCAATGCTTCGGCAAGCTGGGTCTCGTCGCGCTGCAGCGGCAGGCTGTTGTCCACTCCCGCGACGTGCGAGGCGCCGTAGGGCGTACCGCCGTGGCGGGTGCCCATGAGCGCCGGCTCGGTAAAGGGCAGGCCCACCAGCAGCATGCCATGGTGGAGCAAGGGCAGCATCATGCTGAGGAGCGTGCTTTCCTGGCCGCCGTGCATGGAGCCGGTGGAGGTGAAGACCGCAGCCGGCTTGCCGGCCAGGCTACCCGCCAGCCATTGCTGGATGGTGTGGTCGATGAAGTACTTCATTGGCGCCGCCATGTTGCCGAAGCGGGTGGGGGAACCCAGCGCCAGTCCGCCGCACTCTTCTAGGTCCGCCGCTTCGACGTAGGGAGGACCGCTGTCCGGGATGGCCGGAGCCGTGGCCTCGCACACGGCCGAGACGGGCGGAACCGTGCGCAGCCGCGCCCGCGCGCCGGGTACGCGCTCGACCCCCAGGGCGATGTGTTCGGCCAACTGGCGTGTCGAGCCGTGCCGGCTGTAGTACAAGATCAGAATATCCATAGGCCGGTATTATCTCTCGTCATGGTCCAGAACGCTTCCGAGATGCCGATTTCCGCCACGTCACCGACGCCGTCCTCTTCCGCAGCGGGGCCCGCCCGTCCCGAATCCCGCACCGCGGCGCTGCGCCGCCATCTGCTGGCGCACGAGTCCTGGCCGGCGCGCGTGGGCAGGCTCTTGAGGTTCGCCCTGCAGCGCGCGGCCGAGGAGCGCATTACGCAAGTCGCCTCCAGCCTGACCTTTACCTCCGTGCTCTCCATGGTGCCGCTGCTGGCGGTGGCGCTGGCGCTGTTCACAGCCTTTCCGCTGTTCCGCGAATTCCAGGGGGCCCTGGAGGCGTTCCTGGTGAGCAACCTGATGCCGCCGTCCGTTGCCGACAACATCATGGACTACCTCAACCAGTTCGCGCAGAAGGCGAGCCGGCTGACGGCGGTGGGCGGCATCTTCCTGATGATCACCGCCGTGTCGCTGATGCTCACCATCGACAAGGCGCTGAACGAGATCTGGCATGTGCGCAAGGGCCGGCCCCTGGCGCAGCGGGTGCTGATCTACTGGGCCACGCTCACGCTGGGGCCGGTGCTGATCGGCGCCAGCCTGTGGGCCACGTCCTTCCTGGCGCGCGAATCCATGGGGCTGGTGGGAGACGTGCCCGCGCCCATCGGCGTGCTGCTGTCCTTCATTCCGCTGATTCTGACTGGATTGGCCTTCGGCGCTCTGTTCATGGTGGTCCCCAACCGCCATGTCGAGACACGCGACGCGATGACGGGCGGTTTCGCGGCCGCCATCGTGCTGGAAATCATGAAATCCGGCTTCGCCTTCTACCTCACCCGCTTTCCCACCTACACCGTGCTGTACGGCGCCTTCGCCACGCTGCCGATCTTCCTGATCTGGGTCTACCTGTCGTGGCTCGTGACGCTGTTCGGCGCCACCCTGGCGGCCAGCCTGCCCCTGATCCGCATGGGGCGCTGGGAAACGGTGCGGCGGCCGGGGCGGCCCTTCGTCGATGCCTTGTCCATCCTGCGCGCCCTGTCTTCCGTGCGGGACCGCAACCCGCCGGGGCTGAGCACGCTATCGCTGCGCAGCCGGCTGAACCTGCATCACGACGAACTGATGGTGGTGCTCGATACCCTGGCCAGCATTGGCTACATCGCGCGCATCGGCGATGCCGGCAGCGCCCGCGAGCGGTGGGCCATGGTGTGCGACCCGACGGTGGCGACCTTGGCGCCGGTGGTGGACCGGCTGCTGCTGGACCGGGGCCCGCTGGCCGATGATCCCATGCTGCTGCGGGCGGTGAACGCGGCCTGGGAAAGCGGTTCGGTCACCATTGCCGAGGCCTTGAAACAACGGCCGGAGGAAGTCGAGGCGGAACTGGCCCTGGATCGCGAACTGGAGCTGGAGCCGGACCAGGGCGAGCGGGAGGCCGAGGCCGAAGAAGAGGCGACCGAAGCCGTGCAGGACGAGAGACTGCGTCGCCTGCGCGCGTCCTGACCGCCGCGGCCATGACAGTCCTTGCCACGCTCCGCGCGTGGGCGCGCCGGATCAAGCGAGACGCGTTCACGCTGTGGGTGGCCAGGCAGGCCGAGGAGCGAGAGCTGCAGGCTGCCCCGCCCCGCAGCGTGGCGGGGGCCGTGGCGATCCTGCTGTTGTGGACGCTGGCCTTGACGGCCTGCGCCGCGTGGATGTTGCGCAGGTTCGCCTAGCCCGGCGCGCCCGTCAATCGAGCCGCCAGTAGACTCCACCCATGCCGCAGCGCATCGGCACCGAGGGCACGTAGAACACGGTTTCCGCACGCGTATTGCCGCATACGCCGGCCGCGCCCATGGCGACGACCCATGCCAGCAATTCGCCCGCGCCGCCGTCGCCCCCGGTCAGCAGCTTGTCGAAGGTGAGTTCGCGCTTGACGCGCTCGGCATCGCCGGATTCCATCAATTCGAGGAACCAGCGGTCGAATTCCTCGTGCACCGTGAAGTAGTCTTTGCCGCCGGGATCGTGCGACAGGCCGCCCGTACCCATGACCACCACCCGCTCGTCCGACGGGAATTGCTGGATGATGCGCGCGATGGTCTCTCCCACCACGTAGCAGTGCGCCGCGCTGGGCACCGGCGGCACGATGGGATTCATGTGGATGGGGACGAAGCGCACGTCGTAGCGCGGGAACAGGAACTTGAGCGGCACCGACCAGTTGTCGTCGAACAAGAGCTTGTCGGCGAAGGCATGGTTGATGCCCGCCTTGGCCGATTCGCGCACGAGCGCGCGCCCGAGTTCGCGGTGGCCGGCCACCGTGTAGTCCGGGATGTTGAGCCAGTCGCGGAACCAAGGCGCCGGGCCGGCCCATTGTTCGCCGATGCCCACGCAGAAGTCCGGAATGTTGTCGAGCGAGAAGTTCAGCAGATGGTCGTTGGCGATGCCGATGACCACGTCCGGACGCACCTCGTCCATCAACTGCTGGAACCTGGCATAGCCGGCCAATACGCCGTCCTGCTCATGCTGCGGCGCCTTGTCTATCCAGCCGGTGACGCCGGGAGCGTGGGCCACGCCCAGGGTTGCTACGATCTTTGCCATGCGAGTCTCCGGAGTCAGTCCTTGGATGCGATACCCATTTTCTCGGCATACAGGCGGGCCGCGTCGCTGTCGTTGTGGTTGCGCGAGCCGCCCTTGAACAGGCGCGAGACCTGGGGCAGGAAATAGGGGTGCATGCCCATCGCGCCGAGGGCCTCGATGTCCATGGCGCGCCAGGCGCGTTTCTCTTCCTCGCCCAGGCCGTAGGCCGCCATGGTGGCTTCCAGGTCCTCTTTGAAGGCGAGGTACTTCTGCTCGTCGCGCCGCAGCTCGAACACCATGCGGTTGGAAGGCAGGGTCTTGTCGGTGTCTCGGATTCCCATGCTGGCTCCTTGATTCGATGAAAACGATAAGTCGTTCACTCGGCCGCGGCAACATTGAGCCAGCGGTCGAGTATCTCGGGCGACGCCCGCAGTTCTTCGCTCGAGGACCGATGCACGATGCGGCCGCGGTCCAGGATGATGGCGGTCGAGGTCATGGCCAGGGCGATGACCGGGTGTTGCTCGACCACGATGGTGCTCATGCCTTCCTGCGTGTGCAGGGCAATGATGGCGGCGCCGAGTTCCTCGACGACGATAGGAGCCAGGCCTTCCATGGGTTCGTCCAGAAGGAGCAGGCGCGGGTTGGTCATGAGCGCGCGGCCTACCGCCAGCATCTGCTGTTCTCCGCCGGACAGTTCGTTGCCCAGGTTGTTGCGCCGCTCGCGCAGTCGCGGAAACAGACCGTATACCCGGTCCAGCGTCCACGGGCCGCGGCAGGCCACCACGGTCAGGTTTTCCTCGACGGTCAGCGAGGCGAACACCTCTCGCTCCTGCGGCACCCAGCCCAGCCCGGCGCGAGATCGCTGGCAGGCGTCCAGCCTGGCGAGGTCGCGGCCTTGCCAGAGGATGCGCCCTGCCGTCAGGCGCGTGTTGCCCATCAGGGTTTCGAGCAGGGTGGTCTTGCCCACGCCATTGCGTCCGAGCACCGCCAGACCGTCGCCGGCGCCCACGGAGAACGAGAGATCGTCCAGCACCATCGCGTCGCCGTAGCCGGCGCGCACGTGCTCCAGTTGCAGCAGGCTGTCCGTAGCGCTCATGCGCATGCCGCCTCCAGGGGCGCCGCCTGCCCGAGGTAGGCCTCGCGCACGCGGGGGTCGCGGGCGATGTCGCCAGGTAGCCCGGTGGCGATGAGGCGGCCGGCGACGAGCACCGAAATGCGTTGCGCAAAACGGAAGACGAGGTTCATGTCGTGTTCGATCAAAAGGATGGCGATGTCCTGGGGCAGTCGATCCAGGACCGCGAAGACATGGCGGCTGTCGGCCGCCGAGACGCCGGCCGCCGGTTCGTCCAGCAGCAGCACCTTGGGCTTGCGCGCCAGCGCGAGCGCGATTTCCACCAGCCGCTGCCTGCCATAGGCGAGCTGCCGGGTGGGCCGATGCGCGTCCTGCGCCAGGCCGATGCGCTCGAGCAATTCCCAGGCCTCGGTGGCCGCCGGCTCATGCCGGCGCAGCGACCCGAACAGCGAGCGGACGGCTCCGGTGCGCGCCAGCACGACCAGCGTGACCGCCTCCAGCACGGTCATATCCAGGAACAGCGTATTGATCTGGAAAGTGCGCACCAGCCCCAGGTCCACCCGTTTGTCGGGCGGCGCCGCGGTCACGTCCGCGCCGTCCAGCAGCACGCGGCCCGAGGTCGGGCGCAGCATGCCGGTCAGCAGGTTGATGAAGGTCGTCTTGCCCGCGCCGTTCGGGCCGATCAGCGCATGCCGGTCGCCGGGAGCGAGCGACAGGTTCACGTTCTCGGTCGCCACCAGCGCGCCGAAGCGCTTGCACAGGTCCACGGTCTGTATCATCGTTGCGCCTCCTTGTGCGCCAGGCGCCGGGCCAGCCGCGCGGCGGTGCCCATGATGCCGCCGCGGGCAAAGAAGATGGTGAGCACCAGCAGCAGGCCCAGCCAGAAATGCCAATAGGCGGGGCTGATGCCGGACAGCAGGTCGCGGCCCACGACGAATACCAGCGCGCCGATGAAGCCGCCGTACAGGTAGCCCACGCCGCCCAGCGCGGCGATGATCAGGATGTCGGCCGACCGCCCGAAACCGAGCGCGTCGATGGTGATGAACTGCGTGATCTGCGTCGTCAGCGCGCCCGCGACGCCCGCCACCGCCGCCGAGGCGACGTAGGAGATCGCCAGGGTGCGGCCGTCGTCGATGCCAACGGCCAACGCGCGCCGGCGGTTCATGCGCGTGGCATGCAGGGACAGGCCATAGGGCGAATTGACCAGCCTGCGCACGAGGTAGAGCGTGACGAAGGCCACGATGGCCGCGTATGCGTAGGCGGTCGATCCCATGAGGTCGAACGGGAAGAGGCCAAGCAGCGGCGCGAACTCGATGCCTTGCAGGCCGTCGATGCCGCCGGTGACCGCGGTGGCCTTGTTGGCGGCCTCGTACAGCACGAGGCCGATGGCCAGCGTCACCATGAGCCGGCTCAGGTCGGTGCCCCGCACGACCAGCCGGCTGCCGAGCGCGCCCGCGCATGCCGTGACGGCGGCGGCGATGGCCAGCGCCGAGACCGGTTCGTGCCAGCCGTACTTGCCGAGCCAGCCGGCGGTGAACGCGCCCACGCCGAAGAACGCGGCATGTCCCAGGGTGACGATGCCCGCGTAGCCCAGCAGCATGTCGAGCGACAGCGCGAAGATGCCGGTCACCAGCACTTGCGCGCCCAGGCTGCGGTGATCGGGAAAGACGAAGAAGGCCGCGACGACGAGCGTCCAGAACACGAGCTCGGGCACGCGCCAGCGCGAGCGGTCCAGCAGGGGGCGCAGCGGGCTGCCGTTCATGCGGCCCTCCTGCGCGCGAAGAGGCTGTAGAGGCCTTGCGGCCGGTACAGCAGGACCAGCGCCATGAGCACGTAGATCATGAAGGCCCCGAACTCGGGGACGTAGTATTTGCTGCCGATGTCGCAGATGCCCAGCAGCATGGCGGCGAAGAAGGTGCCGTTGACCGAGCCGGCGCCGCCCAGCACCACCACGAGCAGGCACAGCACCAGCGTGCGCGTGGCGAAGGCCGGATCCAGGCCCAGCACCTCGGCCCCGAGTGCGCCGCCCAGCGCCGCGAGCCCGCTGCCGATCGCGAAGGCGATCATGAATACGCGCTTGACCGGTATGCCCATCGCGGCCGCGATGCGCTGGTTGTCGACCGAGGCGCGGATCATCGCGCCCAGGCGGGTCGAGTCGAGTCCCCAGTTCAGCAGGGCGAGCAAGGCCAGGCCCGTGCCGAGCAGCATCAGCCTGTACTTGGAGACGCTGAGATCGCCCAGGTACCAGCGGCCGTCCAGGTACTCGGGCACCCGCACCGCCTGTTGCGACGGCCCCCAGAAATAGTGGACGATGCCGCCGGCCATCAGCATCAACCCGAAGGTCAGGAGGCTCTGGTCGAGCGCCGTGGCGCGATAAAAGGGCGCATAGACCACGCGTTCCAGCACCAGGCTGGCCAGGGCGATCGCCGCCACGACCACGGCCACCGACGCGAAGAACGGCCAGGCCAACTGGTTGACCAGCGTAACGAGGAAATAGCCGCCGAACATGGCGACGGCGGTGTGCGCGAGGTTGACGAAACCCATCAACCCCAGCGTGATGGACAATCCGAGCGCGATCACGAACAGCATGGCGCCGTACGACGTTCCATCGATGATCACGCCGACGAAGTCGGTCAGCATGCGGACTCCTTTGGCTAGCGGGCCTTGACGGCCTCGATCTTGTCGAACTCGACGTTGTAGAGCTCGCCTCCGACCTTCTGGACTTTGCGGATGTAGATGTCTTGCACGATGTCGCGCGTGGCGGGGTCGATCGAGATCGGGCCGCGCGGGCTGTCGAGCTTGAGTCCTTTCATCGCCGCGACGAGCTTGTCGCCGTCGGTATCGCCGCCGGTTTTCTTGACCGCGGCGTAGATGACGGCCATGGCGTCATAGGCGCCCACTCCGATGAAGTTGGGCCGCTTGCGTCCCTGATCCTGGACCGCCTTGACGAAGCCGCGGTTCAGGTCGGAGTCGTGCGCGGCCGAGTAGTGGTGGGCGGTGACGGTATCCAGCGCGACGTCGCCGATGGCCGGCAGCGAGTCGTCGTCGACCAGGTCGCCCGTGCCGATCAGGCGAATGCCCGCTTGCTTGAAACCGCGTTCGTTGTACGCCTTCATGAAGGCGATGGCGGCTTCGCTGCCCGGCACGAACACGAAGATGGCGTCGGCGCGCGCGTCGCGGGCCCGTTGCAGGAAGGGCGCGAATTCCATGCTGCTGACGGGCATGCGTATTTCGCCCGCCATCTGGCCGCCGGCGGCGGTGAACGCATCCTTGAAGGCCTGCGCGGCGTCGTGCCCGGGGCCGTAGTCGGACACCAGCGAGAATACGCGCTTGATGCCGTTCCTGGCCGCCCAGGTGGCCATGGGCGCCGACGTCTGTCCGAGCGTGAACGCGGTGCGCACGATATAGGGGGATTTCTCGGTGACGATGGCCGTGGCCGCGAGCGCGATCATCGGCGTCTTGGCCGCGGTGGCGATGGGCGCGGCGGCCAGCGCGTTGGGGGTGAAGTTGAAGCCCACCAGCGCGTCGACCTTGTCGCGGGTGACCAGTTCCTGCGCGTAGCGGCGCGCGTTCTCGGGCGAGATGCCGCCGGTGTCGCGCAGGATGAGCTCGACCTTGCGGCCGGCCACGGTGTCGCCGTTGAGCTTCATGTAGGCGCGCATCGCGCTTTCGATGGACTGCCCGGCGGAGGCATAGGTGCCGGAGAACTCGGTGACGACGCCGATCTTCAAGGGCTTGTCGGCGGCATGCGCAGGGCCGTGCGCGGCCGCGGCGGCCAGGACGCATGATGCGAGGCAAGAGCGAAGATGCAGTTTCATGATTCGGGCTACTCCTTTATTCAGGTGTGGGCGCGGGAAGCGGCGCCGCGGTTGCGAAGGCCGATCTGTTCGAACATCGCCGCCAGCAGCGGGCCGTCGGGCCGGTTGAGCTCGTCGATGATGGAAAAATGGTCATGGCCCGGCATGGGCATGAAGCGCGAGGGGTAGCCCGCGGCGGCCCATGCCCGCGCATAGCCGGCGGACTGCTCGACGAATTCGGGCAACTCCTTTTCCCCCACGGCGCAGACCAGGGGGCAGGCCACGCGAGGCAGGTGCAGGAGGGGGCTGTTGCGCGCGGCGCTTTCCGCATCCAGGCGCAGCCACTCGTTCATCAGCGATCGGGCCATGGGCCGCATGTCGAAGATACCGCTCACCGTCGTGATGCCCTTGACGAGGTCGGCCGGCAGGCCGTGCGCCGCCCAGTCGGTGGCCGCCGCCATGCCGGCCAGATGGCCGCCCGCGGAGTTGCCGCAAAGGAAGATGCGGCCGGGATCGCCGCCGAAGGAGGCCGCGTGGCGATGGACCCAGGCCACGCCCTTGCGTACCGCCGCGACCATGTCGTCCACGCTCGCGGCGGGCGCCAGGGGATATTCCATGGAGACCCAGATGGCGCCCGCCGGCCCGAAGGTATCGGCGGGAAAGCCGCGGTCCGATTTGCTCGACCCTTTCCAGGCGCCGCCGTGCAGGTAGATCACCACGGGCGCGTGGGGAGCGTCCGCCAGATAGACGTCCAGCGTTTGCGCGGCTCCTTCGCCGTAGGCAAGGTCGAGCCGGGTCGGCCGTCGCTCGCGCGTGAGCCGGCTGGCTTCGGCGTAGCGCTGCAGGTGGGTGCGGAAATCGGGGACCGTGGCCTCGATGTCGTAGAGTGCGGGGCGTTCGTTCATGCGGATCTCGTCGTGACGCGGTTCGAAGAAAAGTTCGCGGGGGCGAGCCAATCGCCGGGTCTGTGCAGCCGGGCGGACAAGCCCTGCTGGAAGTGGTAGCGCGCGAAGGCCTGCAGCACCTCCCGATTGGCATCCAGGCCGTAAGGCCAGTAGTCCTCGCCCATCAGGTCCACCGTGCGCTGGTATTCCGCCGCGACCCAGGGCAGGGTGGCGGCCAGCTGGCAGACGTCCCGGAGGTCCTGGAGCGCCATGCGCCGGGCGGCCTCGAAGCCTTGGCAGATCGCCTGGGCCAGCCAGGGATGGCGCTCGTGCAGGTCGCGCCGCAGTCCCAGCACATGCATGATGGGAAAGAAGCCGGTGCGCCGGTAGTAGTCCTGCTCGACCCGTTGATGATCGGGGAACAACCGGGCCACGTCGTCCTGCCCGGGGCCGAAGCAGGACGGCACCTTGGCGCCGACGACCGCGTCGATCTCTCCACGGGCCAGCATGCCGGACAAGTCCTGGTCCGGCAGGGCCAGGATGGAGACGCCCGGGACGGCGGTGGCGGTGGCCGGCCCCGGTTCGCCCGCTTCCATGGCGGCCTCCATCCACTGCATTTCGTGGGGCTGGACGCCGTGGTCGTGGGCCAGGAAAGCCCGGATCCAGACGTTGGCCGTCGTCTTGTAGTCCGGCGTTCCGATGGTCCTGCCGCGCAGGTCGGCCGGCGAGCGGATGCCGCGGCCCGCATGGACATAGATGCCGCTGTGGCGAAAGGCCCGCGAGGGAAAGACCGGCAGCGCGACATAGGTCGGCTTCCCGGCATCCAGCGAGCGCAGGTAGCCGCTCAAGGACAGCTCGGTCAGGTCGAACTCGGCCGCCTTCGCGCGCGCGAAGGCGGCCTCGGGGTGCAGCGTCGTCGCCCGCAGTTCGACGCCTTCGATGGCGACCCGCCCGTCGATCAGCGGCCGCGTCCGGTCATAGGCGGCGCAGGCAAGCGTCAGCGTCAGCATGGTCGGAGCCAGCCCAGGATCATTTCGCGATCCCCGCGTCGGCGATCACTTTCTTCCACCGGGTCGCCTCGGCGTCGATGAGCGCCGAGAATTGCGTGCGGCTGGTATTGCCGGTCAGCATGCCCATCTCCGCATAGCGCTTGCGCACCTCCGGGTCGGCCAGCGCCTGCCGGACGGCCGCGTTGAGCTGGTCCAGCACGGCGGGATCCGTGCCCTTGGGCGCGGCCAGCCCTATCCAGCTGCCCGTCTGCAGGGCGCCGAAGCCCGCTTCCGCGGTGGTCGGCACGTTGGGCAGGATGTCGAGCCGTTCGCTGGCCGCGACCGCGATGGGCTGGATCGTGCCGGCCTTGAGCGGGCCCGCGATGGGGCCGGCGGTGTAGAAGGCCACGTTGACATCGTTGCGCAGCAGGGCGAGCACGACGGGGGGCGAGCCGTTGAACGGGACATGGGTCATCGAGACGTTGGCCAGGTTCGCGAAGAACTCGGCCGCGAGATGGGGCGGGGTGCCGATGCCCGGCGAGCCGAAGTTCACCTTGCCCGGCCGCTCCTTCGCGTAGGCGGCCAGTTCGCGCAGGCTGCGGGCCGGCACGGCGGGATTGACGACGACGATCGTGGGCGCGTTGCTGATCAGCGCGATGGGATCGAACGCCGTCAGCGGATCGAAGGTCATGTCGCGGTAGAGATACTGGTTCGTCGCGAAATTGTTCACGGCACCCAGCAGCAGCGTATAGCCGTCCGGGGCGGCGCGCGCCACGTCCGCGGCGCCCAGGTTGCCGGAGGCGCCGGGCTTGTTCTCGATGACGAGCGGCTGCCCGAGCTGCTTTTCCATCAGCGGCGCGATCAGCCGGAAGCTGACGTCTCCCAAGCCGCCGGCCCCGTAGGGATTCACGATGCGTATGGGTCGGGACGGATAGGCATTGTTCTGGGCCCAGGCTGCGCCGTGGGCGGCCAGGGGCAGCAGCACGAGGGAATATCGGGCAAGGCGATGGTGGAACGGCTTCATGGAATCTCTCCTGGAGTGACGTTTCTCCTTACCGGTGGGCGCGCCGCAGGCCGGATGCCTCGCGGCGCGCCACGCCTTTCGCTCCGTGTATCAGGGCTCCCCGTAGAAGTTGGCCGCGTTGTCGTACAGGAACTTGCGCTTCTGCTCCTTGGTGAGGTCCTGGCGCTCGATGATCTCCATCGCGGCGTTGTCCCGTCCTTCGCCATGAGGGAAATCCGAGGAATAGAGGAGTTGCCCGTCGCCCAGCAGCTTGAGCTCGTGCGGCAGCATGGCGTCGCTGGATTCGGGGCCCAGGTAGATGCGCCCCGACTTCACCAGGTCTTCCACGTCGCTCTTGGGCAGCATGCTGGGATCGGCCATGCGGCCCTTGTTGACCTCGGCGTACTGCTTCATGCGTCCCACCGAATAGAAGATCCATTCGCCGCCGAACTCCAGGAAAGCGACCTTGAGGCTGGGGTATTTGTCCAGCATGCCGTGGCCGGCCATGGCCATGAAGGCCAGTTGCGCGGGCATGGCCTTGCCTATCATGTTGGCGTCCTGGATCGACTCGCACAGCTGGGCCAGCGGCGGAAAGCTCATGGCCATGTGCACGCAGAGGGGCAGCCCGGTGCGCGAGAACTCGTCCCATATCGGCGCGAAGCTCGGGTGCGAGAGCATCCTGTCGCCCACGGTCCCGAACACGACGGCGGCCGCCGCGCCCATGGAGACCATTTCGCTCATGGCGAGCCTGGCTTGCTCGGCGTCCCGCATCGGGAGCAGGCCGACCCAGCGCAGGCGCTTGGCGGCATCCCGGCAGCGCGTGCCGATATAGCGGTTGTAGGCGCGGAAGAGCTCCCCTTCCAGCGTCGCGTCCGCGGCAATGGTGGCGTATATCGTGCTGGGGAACAGGACCTGGACGTCGATGCCCAGCTTGTCCATGGCGGTGAGCCGGTCCGCGACGTTGCCCAGCGTGACACAGCCGACGGGAAGGGAGAAGGCGGTGAAGTCGCCGGCCCGCGCGCGGTTGGCGCCATATTCCTCCAGCACCATGCCGGGGGTGTTGGCGGCGTGGGTGCCGGGTCCGAACGGGTGCGGCTCGATGCGGCCATCCACCAGCCACGCCGTGCCCCAGTTGCCGAGCTCATGGCCATCGCCGAACTTTACCGGCCGCGGGCGGCGCAGCCAGTACTGTTTGGGAAGGGTTTCCCACATTTCCGGGGTCATTAGAACGTGGGCATCTGCATCATAAATCTTGAATCCTTCAAGCATGTTCAGTCCTTTCACGTAATGATGGGGAAAGCAGCAGGGCTACTGGGTCAGTGGGTGGGCAAGTTCCTCCTTCGCGGTGGCGGCATTCAACCCGACAGGCCCATCAGCCGCAGCGCGGCCTGGGAAAGGGCGGAGTCGGGGGCGTTCAGGTGGGTCACGATTTCGTAGTGATTCGTGGCGGGCAGCTGCATCAGCTCCACCTGCCTGTCCTGTTCCTGCGCGGCGCGGACGAAGTCGCGCGCCTGCCGCTGGAATTCGGGACTTTCGCGGTCGCCGATCGCGACGACCGCCGGACAGTTCAGGCGGGACAGGTGCCGGATCGGGCTGTAGCGCTCGATCTCGTCCCGCTGGAGTTTGACGTAGTCGCTGCGGGCGCTGAGCATCACGGGATGCAGGTCGTACATGCCGCTGATCAGCAGCGCGCTCTTGACCAGGTCGGCGGGCAGGTGCAAGGACTCCCAGTCGGTGGTGGCCAGGACCGCGGCCATGTGGGCGCCGGACGAGTGGCCCGACAGGTGGATGCGGTCCGGGTCTCCGCCGAAGCGGGCGGCCTTGGCCCGGACCCAGGCCAGCGCGCGGCGGGTCTGGGCGATCATCTCGGGCAGGCGCACCTCGGGTATCAGCGAAAAGTCCAGCACCACCAGCACGCCGCCCGCGCGAACCACGGTGCGGGCCAGGAAGGACTCGTCGTCCTTGCTGAGATTGCGCCAGCCGCCGCCGTGCACATGGACGTGGATGGGCGCGCCTTGCCGCTGCGCCGGAAAGATGTCCAGGGTCTCGTGGGGGCCCGGGCCATAGGGGACGTGCCGGTGGTGCGGATATTCCTCGCGGGCGCTGGCGCTGGCCTGCGCGTACCAGGCCAGCATGGCGTCCCGGTTGTCGGCCCAGGCGCGCTGGTCATAGGCGCGATCCAGTTCCTCCTGCGTGTAGTCGAGATACACGTGCGGCGGCGAGGTCTTCCAATGAGACGCGAGGTCGTCCAGCCGGGTCACGTCGCCGAGCAGGAAACGGACGTTGTTCAGCGTGGCGTCGTGCGCGGGCTGCGTGTGCGAGGCCACGCAGTCCTCGGGCACGACGCAATGGAACCCCAGGGCGTTCGCGTGCCGCAGCGTGGCTTCGACGCAGATGTTGGTCTGGACGCCCGCGAAGACCAGGGTGCGGATGCCGCGGTCGCGCAGTTCGTGTTCGAGCGTGGTGCCGACGAAGCCGTCGTAGCTGTGCTTTTCCACTACCGGTTCGCCGGGCAGCGGCTGGACGCCGTACCAGTCGTAGCCCCAGGTGTCGCGGTCGCAGCAGACGTCGGTGATGCCTTGCTCGGCCAGCTTGGTGCGCATGGATGCAGGCAGCAGGTCGGGCCGGTAGCAGGCTCGCAGCCAGAAGACGGGGACGCCGTGGTCGCGCGCGGCGCCGATCAGGGATTGGAGCCGGGGGACGATGGCCCCGCATGCCGCGACGTCCTTGCCGATGACCCGTTCGACATAACCGCCGGGGGCGCAGAAATCGTTCTGCATGTCGATGACCAGCACGGCCGTGTGGGCGACGTCCACCCGGGCCGCCAGCGAAAGGAGGGGCTGCGCGTCCGATAAATCGCGATAGGCGTCGGCTTTCAATTCCTTCTCCATAATCGATGATTTTTTTATTTTTCGATTTTTCGGAGATTTTTTAGAATAATCGATTATCTGTCAACAGAAAGATGATTCTTGCCTCGTGTTACGATGAGACCAAAAGATGAGGAGCATGATGAAACTGGCATCGGTCTTGCCGGCGCGGCAGCCGGCTCCGAGCACGGGACAGAATTTCGCGAGCGCGATCGCGACCCGGTTACGCAACGACATCGTTTCCGGACGGCGTCCTCCCGGTGCCAGACTTTCCATCGAAGAACTCAAGGGAGACTTCGGCGTAAGCCTTTCCCCGTTGCGCGAGGCCCTGGCCAGACTGGCGACCGAGGGCTTCGTGGTCAACGAGGACAAGAAGGGATTCAAGGTCGCGCCCGTGTCGCGCGAAAACCTGCTGGAGGTGGCGAAGCTTCAGTCCACGCTGGAACCCATGGCCTTGCGGGAGTCCATCCGGCATGGCGGCCGCGATTGGGAGGACGGAATCGTCCTGACCCACCACCGGCTGTCTCGCTACGAACGTCCGGAGCAGAAGGATGGCGGCGGCGTGGACGAATGGGAGGCCCATCACCGGGAGTTCCACCTGGCTTTGCTGGCAGCGTGCCGCATGCCCCTGGCCCTGATGGTTTGCGATTCGCTCCAGCATTTCAGCGCGCGCTACCGGCGCCTATTCCTGGCCTACCAGCCGTTCGACCGCGACGTTGCCCAGGAGCACCGTTCGCTGGTGGACGCGACGCTGGACCGCAAGGAAGATCTGGCTGCGGAAATCCTGGCCGAGCACATCGAGCGAACAGCCCGAAACATCCTTGCCGCGCTGGATGCCGGCGCCGTGGCCGCGGCGAGTTGAAGCGCCTTTCCAAGCGCGCTAGCATAGCCACATGGCCATGCACGAGCCGATATATTCCCAGTCGACCCCATAAACAAAACCGGCGTGCGTGGCCGAGGAGGCCGTCATGATCAAAGTCAGTGAAATCCTGCGCGTCAAAGGCGACGCGCTCTATACCGCCAGCCCGGACACCCCGGTCTCCCAAGTCGTCGACACCATGGCGCTGCAGGACATCGGTTCGCTCGTCATCATGGAATTCGGCGAGCTGGTGGGCATGCTCACCTTCCGCGAAATCATCCGGCACCTACAGGCCAACGGCGGTTCGCTGGGCACCACGACCATCCGTTCCATCATGGACGATGCGCCGGTCACGGTATCGCCCAATACCGAAGTCAACGAAGTTCGGCGCCTGATGCTCGACAAGCACGCGCGCTACATCCCGGTCATGGACGGGCGCATGCTGCTCGGCGTGATTTCCTTCTACGACGTGGCCAAGGCCGTACTCGAGGCCCAAGGCTTCGAGAATCGCATGCTCAAGGCCTACATCCGCGACTGGCCGGGCGAACAGCGGGAAACGGAAGGGACTCTATAACGGGAAGCCCACCCCCTTGCGCTTCGCTCCTCCTTGAGGGGGGCGCGAAGCGCGAGGGGGTGGGCTTCCCTACGGGTACAATGCTTCCGTCCTAATCGGAGCCCAGACGTCCCATGCCAGGCAGCACCCTCGGAGAGCTCTTCCGCGTTACCAATTTCGGCGAATCCCACGGGCCGGCGGTCGGCTGCGTGATCGACGGCTGTCCTCCGGGCATGGCGTTGACCGAGGCCGACATCCAGGTCGAGCTCGATCGCCGGCGCCCCGGCACGTCGCGCCACGTCACCCAGCGGCAGGAGCCCGACCAGGTCGAGATCCTGTCGGGAGTCTACGAGGGCAAGACCACGGGCACGCCGATCGCGCTCCTGATCCGCAACCAGGATGCCCGCAGCAAGGACTACAGCAACATCGCGGACACTTTCCGCCCCGGCCACGCCGACTACACCTATTGGCACAAGTTCGGCATCCGCGACCCGCGCGGCGGCGGCCGTTCCTCTGCCCGGCTGACCGCGCCGACGGTGGCTGCCGGCGCGGTGGCCAAGAAGTGGCTGGCCGAGCGCCATGGCGTGCTGGTGCGCGGCTACATGAGCCAGCTGGGCAACATCGAGATTCCCTTCGAAAACTGGGAAGCCGTCCATACCAATCCGTTCTACGCGGCTGGCAGCAGCAGGGTGGCCGAACTTGAGGCCTATATGGACCGGCTGCGCCGCGACGGCGATTCGGTCGGCGCCCGCATCGAAGTGGTGGCCGAGAACGTCCCGGTGGGCCTGGGCGAGCCGATCTACGGCCGCCTGGATGCCGACATCGCCTACGCGATGATGGGTCTGAACGCGGTCAAGGCGGTGGAGATCGGCGCCGGCTTCCATAGCGTGGCCCAGCGCGGCACCGAGCATGGCGACGAACTCACGCCCGAAGGCTTCCTGTCGAACAATGCCGGCGGCATCCTGGGCGGCATCTCCACCGGCCAGCCGATCACGGTGTCGCTGGGCATCAAGCCCACGTCCAGCATACGCAGTCCGCGCCGCTCCATCGACAAGGCGGGCGAGCCGACGGTGGTCGAGACCCACGGCCGCCATGATCCCTGCGTCGGCATACGGGCCACGCCCATCGCCGAGGCCCTGCTGGCGCTGGTGCTGGCCGACCATGCGCTGCGCCACCGGGCGCAATGCGCGGACGTATCCGTCCCGACTCCCGACATCGGCCGCCTCCGGCGTTAAAGAAAGTAACACCCGTTTTGGTGCAAAATTGCCCCTGGCTTTCTTGCCGGGGGCATCATGCAAAACACCACGAAGCACTCCTCTTTCGCCCGCCGTGCCACGATGGCGGCGGCAGCCTTGGCGCTGGTGGCAGCGGCCGGTTGCGAATCGGTCAATACCACGCAGGGCGGCGCGATAGGCATCAACCGTACGCAGCGCATGTCCAGCCTGGTGTCCGAGGCGCAGTTGGACCAGGAAGCGGTCCAGCTTTATCAGCAGACCCTGTCGGGGGCGCGCAGCAAGGGGCAGCTCAACACCAATTCCGCCCAGGTCGCTCGCGTGCGGACGATTTCGCAGCGGTTGATCTCGCAGGTGGGGGTGTTCCGGCCCGATGCGGCGAACTGGAAGTGGGAAGTCAACGTCATCGACAGCAAAGAGGTCAACGCCTGGTGCATGCCGGGCGGCAAGATCGCGGTCTATACCGGGTTGCTCAATTCGGTGAAGCCGACGGACGACGAACTGGCCGCGGTGCTGGGGCATGAGATCGCGCATGCGCTGCGCGAGCACGCGCGGGAGCGGGCCTCCGAGCAGATGGCGACGAGCATGGGGTTGAGCGTGTTGGCGGCGATTACGGGATCGCAGGCGACGTCGGATCTGGGCGGGGCCTTGGCCAACGTGATGTTCGGGTTGCCGAATAGCCGGTTGCATGAAACCGAGGCCGATCGCATGGGGGTGGAACTGGCCGCGCGGGCGGGGTATGACCCGCGGGCGGCGGTGACGCTGTGGACGAAGATGGGGCAGGTGGGCGGCTCGGCGCCGCCGGAGATCCTGTCCACGCACCCCTCGGCGGAATCGCGCATCGCGGATTTGCGCCAGGCTTCCGAGAAAGTGCTGCCGCTTTATCAGCAAGCCAAGAAGTAAGTTCTGAATACGGTCGTGTGCGGGACAAAACGCCCCCCCCCCGCCAGCCGAGCGGTACCCCAGGATGCGGTGGATCCGGCTTCGCCGGTCCACCCGCATTGCCCCCCGGGACCCGGCGCCGGGCCGCCCCAAGGCGGGTCCCGGCCCCTTTGGGGGGCTGCCGCGTAGCGGCTGGGGGGCCACCATGCTGGGCGCGCGTAAGCGCGTAGGGAGGGGATTCATATACAATCAAGAGTTCCCTATACCTGAGCGGGTCCGTCGAGGCTGGTCCTCGCGCCAGAGCGGCGCCAAGAGGCGCCGAACCGTGCGGCAACAATGAGCCCGTTCAATTTTTGGCCGGAATCTCATGCCTCAGACCCTTTACGACAAACTGTGGGACGCCCACGTCGTCCACCAGGAAGAAGACGGTACCTGTCTGATCTACATCGACCGCCATCTGGTCCACGAAGTGACCAGCCCGCAGGCGTTCGAGGGGCTGAAGCTCGCGGGGCGTCCGGTCTGGCGCATCAGCGCCAACCTGGCCGTGGCGGATCACAACGTGCCCACGCACAATCGCGACAAGGGCATCGCCGATCCGGTCTCGCGCCTGCAGGTCGATACGCTGGACGCTAACTGCAATGAATACGGCATCGTCGAATTCGACATGGGCGACCGCCGCCAGGGCATCGTGCACGTGATCGGACCGGAGCAGGGCGCGACGCTGCCGGGCATGACGGTGGTCTGCGGCGATTCGCATACCAGCACGCACGGGGCGGTGGCCGCGATGGCCTTTGGCATCGGCACGTCCGAGGTGGAACATGCCCTGGCCACGCAGACGCTGCTGGCCAAGAAGAACAAGAACATGCAGGTGCGCGTGGAGGGCAAGCTGCCCGCCGGCTGCACCGCCAAGGACCTGGTCCTGCACGTGATCGGCAAGATCGGCACGGCCGGCGGCACCGGGCATGCCATCGAATTCGCCGGCAGCACGATCCGCGACCTGTCCGTCGAAGGCCGCATGACGATCTGCAACATGGCCATCGAGGCCGGCGCGCGCGTCGGCCTGGTGGCCGTGGACGAGAAGACGATCGAGTATTTCCGCGGCCGGCCCTACGCACCCAAGGGCGAAGCCTGGGACCAGGCCGTGGCCTATTGGAAGACGCTGCATTCGGACGAGGGCGCGCATTTCGACCGCGTAGTCGAGATCGACGCCGCCGAGATCCAGCCGCAGGTGACCTGGGGCACCTCGCCCGAGATGGTGTTGCCGGTGGGCGCCAACGTGCCCGATCCCGCCAACGAGACGGACGAGACCCGCCGGTCGGGCGTGGCGCGCGCGCTGGAATACATGGGGCTGACCGCCAACATGCCGATCACCGACATCAAGATCGACAAGGTCTTCATCGGCTCGTGCACCAATTCGCGCATCGAGGATTTCCGTGCCGCTGCGGCGGTCTTGCGCGGCAAGCGCATCGCTCCCAACGTCAAGCTGGCGCTGGCCGTGCCCGGTTCGGGCCTGGTCAAGGCGCAGGCCGAGCAGGAAGGGCTGGACAAGGTCTTCATCGAGGCCGGCTTCGAATGGCGGGATCCGGGCTGCTCCATGTGCCTGGCCATGAACGACGACCGCCTGGAGCCGGGCGAGCGCTGCGCCTCGACCTCGAACCGCAATTTCGAGGGCCGGCAGGGCGCGGGCGGCCGCACCCACCTCGTGAGCCCCGCGATGGCCGCGGCCGCTGCCGTGGCCGGCCATTTCGTCGACGTCCGCAAGGTCAACTGAGGTAGAACATCATGCAAGCATTCACCACTCATGAAGGCCTGGTGGCGCCGCTGGACCGCGAGAACGTCGATACCGACCAGATCATTCCCAAGCAGTTTCTGAAGTCGATTCATCGCAGCGGCTTCGGCCCCAACCTGTTCGATGCCTGGCGCTACCTGGACGAAGGCCAGCCCGGCATGGACAACAGCAAGCGGCCGCTGAACCCGGACTTCGTGCTCAACCAGCCGCGCTACCAGGGCGCTTCCATCCTGCTGTCGCGCAAGAACTTCGGCTGCGGCTCGAGCCGCGAGCACGCGCCGTGGGCGCTGGACCAGTATGGCTTTCGCGCGGTGATCGCGCCGTCGTTCGCCGACATCTTCTTCAACAACTGCTTCAAGAACGGCGTGCTGCCCATCGTGCTGTCGGAGGAAGACGTCGACAGCCTGTTCAAGGAGGTGGAGGCCAAGGAAGGCTATAAGCTCACCATCGACCTGGATCGCCAGGTCGTGACGACGCCGGCGGGCCGCGAGCTGTCGTTCAACATCGACAGCTTCCGCAAGTACTGCATGCTGAATGGCCTGGACGAGATCGGCCTGACGCTGCGCCATGCGGACAAGATCAAGGCCTTCGAGCAGAAACGCCTGGCCGCCCAGCCCTGGCTGGACGTGGCTGAGTTGAGGTCGCCCCCTGCGCGCTGACGCGCGCCGGATGAGGTGGGCCCCCAGCCGCTACGCGGCAGCCCCCCGAGGGGGCTGCCCGGCGCCGGGCCCAGGGGCTCTACTTGCGTGCCGGCAAAGCCGGATCCGCTGTGCCCTGGACAGGAATCAAACAGAGTTTTCTTGGGTTGAAGATGACACAACATATCGCAGTGCTGCCGGGTGACGGCATCGGTCCGGAAATCGTCGAGCAAGCCGTGCGCGTGCTGACCGCGCTGGGCGAATCGTTCACGCTCGATACCCAGCCGGTGGGCGGCGCCGCGTACGAGGCAGCTGGCCATCCGCTGCCGCCGGCCACGCTGGAGCTGGCCAAGAAGGCCGATGCGGTGCTGTTCGGCTCGGTGGGCGACTGGAAGTACGACAAGCTCGAGCGCTCGCTGCGTCCCGAGCAGGCCATCCTGGGCCTGCGCAAGAATCTGGGGCTGTTCGCCAACCTGCGCCCGGCCATTCTCTATCCCGAGCTGGCCAATGCCTCGTCGCTCAAGCCCGAGGTGGTGTCCGGCCTGGACATCCTGATCATCCGCGAGCTGACCGGCGACATCTACTTCGGCCAGCCGCGCGGCATCCGCACGGCGCCCGACGGCGCGTTCGCCGGCCAGCGCGAGGGCTTCGACACGATGCGCTACGCCGAGCCGGAAATCCGCCGCATCGCGCACGTGGCCTTCCAGACCGCGCGCAAGCGCCGCGGAAAGTTGTGCAGCGTCGACAAATCCAACGTACTCGAGACCTTCCAGTTCTGGAAGGACATCGTCACCGAGGTCGGCAAGGAGTATCCTGACGTGGAACTCAGCCACATGTACGTGGACAACGCCGCCATGCAACTGGTGCGCGCTCCCAAGCAATTCGACGTGATCGTGACCGGCAACATGTTCGGCGACATCCTTTCCGACCAGGCTTCGATGCTGACGGGCTCTATCGGCATGCTGCCGTCCGCCTCGCTGAACGAGACCGGCAAGGGCCTGTACGAGCCCAGCCACGGCTCGGCGCCCGACATCGCGGGCAAGAACATCGCCAATCCGCTGGCAACCATCCTGTCGGCGGCGATGATGCTGCGCTACTCGCTCGACAAGGCGGCCCAGGCCGACCGGATCGAGGCAGCCGTCAAGAAAGTGCTGGAGCAGGGCCTGCGTACGGCCGACATTTACGAAGAAGGCACGACTAAGGTCGGCACTGCCGAGATGGGCAGTGCCGTGATCAAAGCTCTGTAACCAGCCTGCGTGTCGCGCCCCCCGGGTGTGATGCGCCCGGCAAACAGTTTCAATCTGGACTACTTGGTAGGGGTGTGTAAATGAAAGCAGTTGGTCTGGTCGGCTGGCGAGGCATGGTCGGTTCCGTGCTCATGCAGCGCATGCGCGACGAAAACGATTTTTCGCTGATCGAGCCGGTGTTCTTTTCCACCAGCAACGCCGGCGGCGCGGCGCCCTCGTGGGCGCAGGGCGCGGGCCCGTTGCAGAACGCGTTCGACATCGAGGCGCTCAAGAAGCTGCCCATCATCGTCACGGCTCAGGGCGGCGACTACACCACCGAGGTCTATCCCAAGCTGCGCGCCGCCGGCTGGGACGGCATCTGGATCGACGCGGCCAGCACGCTGCGGATGAAGGACGACGCCATCATCGTGCTCGATCCCGTCAACCGCAACGTGATTGACCAGGCGTTGAAGAAGGGCGTCAAGAACTACATCGGCGGCAACTGCACGGTCAGTTGCATGCTGATGGGCCTTGGCGGCCTGTTCCAGCACGACCTGATCGACTGGATGACCAGCATGACCTACCAGGCCGCCTCCGGCGGCGGCGCGCAGCACATGCGCGAGTTGCTGACCCAGTTCGGCCTGCTCAACGCGACGGTGTCCGACCTGCTGGCCGACCCCGCCTCGGCCATCCTCGAGATCGACCGCACCGTGCTGGCCAAGCAGCAGGACGGTTCGCTGCCGCAAGAGCATTTCGGCGTGCCGCTGGCCGGCAACCTGATCCCGTGGATCGACAAGGACCTGGGCAATGGCGTATCGCGCGAGGAATGGAAGGGCGGCGCCGAGACCAACAAGATCCTGGGCCGCGGGGAAGGCTTCGGCTCGTCGCCCATTCCCATCGACGGCCTGTGCGTGCGCATCGGCGCGATGCGCTGCCACAGCCAGGCGCTGACCATCAAGCTGAAGAAGGACGTGCCCCTGGACGAGATCGAGGGCATGCTGCGCGAGAACAACCAGTGGGCCAAGGTCGTCCCGAACACGCGCGAGGCGTCGATGCAGTCGCTGACGCCGGTAGCCGTCACGGGCACCCTGGACATCCCGGTCGGCCGCATGCGCAAGCTGGCGATGGGTCCCGAGTACCTGAGCGCCTTCACCGTGGGCGACCAGTTGCTGTGGGGCGCGGCCGAGCCGCTGCGCCGCATGTTGCGCATCGTGCTGGGCGAGCTCTGAGCCGTCCGGACTGCATCAGAACGTACCCGAGCTTGCGAGGGTAGGTGGCTGATGATACAAGGGACCCCCTCTACGCCTCTCCTCGGTTGGCTCGCAGCTTGGCGGCGGGGCGCCGGAGGGGAGGGGGATCGGCTGGGGGCTACCGGGCGACACGTTTGTGAGGGCACTGGCGCATGGGACTAGGATGAAAGGACTTCCCTATCAAAAAGCAGGTTCGGGTCGGGCACGCGGTTTTTCGCGCAAGGGTGGGCAGCCGTCCAGGCTCCTGGCGCTGGGATTGGCGATCGGCGCCGCGTCGTCGGTCCACGCGGCGGACCTGGGGGGATTGAAGGTCTTGTCGGCCGCCGGCGAGCCGTTGCGGGCCGAGATCGCAGTCACGGCACTGACTCCGCAGGAGGCCAGCACGCTGAAGGCGGCCGTGGCGCCGCGCGAGGTGTATCGCCAGACCCGGCTCGAGTACGACGAGGCGCTGTCCAACCTGAAACTGGACGTCGAGGACCGCCCGGACGGGCGCAAGGTCGTCATCGTTTCTTCATCTACGCCCCTGAACGTCCACGTGCTGGATCTCCTGGTGGAACTGACCTGGAACATGGGGCGCTTCATCCGCCAGTACACCTTCATCCTGGATGCGCCGCCGCCCAAGGCGCAGGCGCCCGAAACGCAAGCTTCCACAACCGGCGCGACCCAGGTGAACCCCGGCGACACCTTGTACGGCATCGCCGGCCGCTTGCGGCCGGAAGGCGCGTCGCTGATGCAGACCATGGCCGCGTTGCTGCGCGCCAATCCGCAGGCTTTCGTCGATGGCAACATGAACCGGCTGCGGGCCGGGGCATCGCTGGCCACGCCGGGCGCCAGCGACATCGCCGCGATCGACCAGGGGGAGGCGGAGGCCCTGTTCGCCGCGCAGGCGCAAGCGTTCCAAGCCTATCGCCAGCGCATCGCCGGCAATGCGGGCCAGGCGCCGGCGACGGCGGACCGGCGTGGCGCCGAGTCGGGCGGCGACATCGCGAAGACGCCGGCGCCGCCGTCCTCGCCCTCGGGCGCCGAGGGCGATGCCCTCAAGCTCTCCGGCGGCGGCCAGGGAGGCAACGAACAGACGGCGCGCGACAGGCTGGAGGAGGAGCGCGATGCCACCGCCAAGGCGGTGCGCGAGGCGGAGTCCCGCATGCAGGCCTTGCAGGGCAACGTGGAGGCCATGCGCGGCCTGCTCGAGGCCCAGAACGAAACCCTGGCCCGCATGGAACAGCAGGCCCGCGACCGGGCCGCGGGTGAGGCCGGCCAGCCGTCCACGGCGCCGGCTCCGGATGCCAGCGCCACTTCGCCCGCTGCCGTCCCGGAAGCCGGTGCGCAGGCGGGAGCCGGGGCCGACGCCGTGGGGCAGGCAACGCCTTCCGGTGCAGCTCCCGAGGCGCCCGCCCAGGCGGCGGTGCCGGCCGGCGCCGCCGAGGGGCAGCCTGCCGCGGCGGCGCCCGCGGGGGAGGACGCCCCGCCAGCCACGTTTGCCGCTTCGGTGGCGCGCAAGGTCCGGGACAACAGCGTGGCGGTCCTTGGCGCCATTGTCGCGGTGTTGGCGGTGATCTTTGGCGCTCTTGCGCTGCGCCGCCGCGCCGCTCGCGCGGAAGAAGAGCAGGCGCGCGAGACGGCGCGCCTCGAGACCGAGGAAGCGCAGGAGGAAGCCGATGCGCTGCCGTCTGCCGAGCCGGAACGGGTCAACCATCTGCGCGACTGGGACGATATCCCGCCGTTCCCCATTCCCGACACGCCGGTCCATCCCGCCGGCGAACCGGAAGACTACCCGGACGACGACGAGCCGGACGAGCCGCCGCCCGGCCGGCCGGCGCCTCCCATGTCGGCCGCGTCGGCGGCGGCATTCGGTCTGGACTTGAACCTGGACGGCGCGCCGCCCGCGGGCAAACCGGCGCACGACGGCGCCGCGGCGCCCGCCCGGGATGCCGCGCTGCCGAACCTGGACCTGGATGCCGACCTCGACGCGCCGGTGGATCCGTCCGCCAAGCTGGACCTAGCCAAGGCCTATGCCGACATGGGCGACCGGGACGGCGCGCGCGAATTGCTGGAGGAAGTCCTGCGCGAAGGGGACGCCGGACAGCGCGAACGGGCGCGGGCGCTGCTCGCTTCCTGGTAGGGAAGGTCATGGCGCGCATCGCCCTGGGCCTGAGCTACGACGGGGCCCCGTGGCAAGGTTGGCAGACGCAGCCGCATCGGCGTACGGTACAGGATGCCCTGGAAGCGGCGTTGGCCGCTTTCGTCGGCCAGCCGGTGAGTACCGTCTGCGCCGGCCGTACCGATACGGGGGTGCACGCCGCGCAGCAGGTCGTCCACCTCGATACCGGGGTCGAACGTCCCGAACAGGCCTGGGTGCGCGGCGTCAATGCGCACCTGCCCTCGAGCATCGCCGTGCGCTGGGCGCGTCCCGTGGCGGATGATTTCCACGCCCGGTTTTCGGCTCGTTCACGCTCCTATGTCTACCTGCTGCTGGAGGATCCCGTCCGGTCGCCGTTGTGGGCGGGGCGGGCGGGGTGGAGTTTCCGCCCGGTGGACCTGGCGGCCATGCAAGCCGGCGCGGCCCATTTGCTGGGCGAACACGACTTCAGCAGCTTTCGTTCGTCGGAATGCCAGGCCGCCTCGCCCGTGCGTACGCTGCACGAGCTGCGTATCGAGCGCCGGGGGCGGATCGTCGTTTTCACGCTGCGGGCCAATGCCTTCCTGCACCATATGGTGCGCAACATCGTCGGCGCGCTGGTGTACGTGGGCCAGGGGCGGCAGCCGGCGGACTGGATCCCGGCGCTGCTGGCCGAACGCAACCGCACCAAGGCGGCGCCCACCTTCTCGCCCGACGGGCTTTACCTTACCGCCGTCGGCTATCCCGATGGCCATGGCCTGCCGTCCACCGACGCCACCGACGAGATCCGGCTGGGACTTTGAGGAAGCCGGGCATGCCGGGCAGGTGCCGCCGCGGGCGCGGCACGTTGCCCGCGGCGCTGCAGGTGGCGTCCGCTATCTGCAGGCGTAGTTCGCGCCGTCCGTTATCGCGCCGCTGCCCTTGTAGACCGCCTTCTGGGGATAGACGCAGATCGGCATGCTGACGCTCGCGTTGGCAGATTTCAGCATCATGCTGCCGGGGGCCGTGCCTTTTTCCACCCACGCGACCAGGGCTTCGAAGAACTGGTCGGTGGCGGGCAGGGGAACATTGTCGGGCGTGGCCGGAGGGCCGGCCGTGCCGCTGACGGTGCCCACGCCGGCGCAATGCCCCATGCCGGGTACGAGATACAGCCGGTTGAAGGCCTGGGTGGCGGCGACGCCGCCCATCTTGTCCGCCACGCGCGTGAAGTAGTTGACCGATCCCGCCGGCGTGATCAGCTGGTCGCCCAGGCCGTGGTAGCTGATCACCTTGCCGCCGCTGTTGCGCAAGCCGCCCAGGTCCGGGTTGTCGGTATTGATGTGCCCGAACGAGGCTTGCAGCGCGATGCCGCGGTCATAGGCATTGGCCAGATCGCCATAGTTCAGATCCATCCATCGGTTCGCGCCGTTTCCGGTCGCGTTGATGAAGGATGGCGTGGCATAGGATGGATCCTGCAGTTCGAGCGCCACCATGTCGGTGGCAATCGTGAACGGGCGGGCGACGGGCGGGGTGCCGGAGGAGCCGGCCAGCGCGGCGAGGTCGGTGCCGCGCGTCACGCCCCACCAGAGCTGCTTGCTGGCCAGGGTGGCGCCGCTGGCGTTGTCGGCCTGCGGGTCGGGAACGCTGCCGTCGGCCGTCTGGCCGTACCAGATCTTGTTGATGGCCCGCGCCTCGGCCAGCGATACGCAGGCGGCATCGGTGCTGGTGCCGGTTACGCCGTTGCCGGCCACGCCGGCGCACAGGGCCGAGGCGTCGCGCGTGGGATCGTAGCGGCATTGGCTGGTATCGGCAATGAAGCCCAGATGCCGGCCGCCCACGGTATCGCAGGCATCGACCGCCGCCGCGCTGACACGCTTGAGTTTTTCCATGGCGATCGGGCCGCCCAGGTCGCGCTGCATGACGATCTGCGGATACAGCTCGTTGGTGATGAAGCGCGTCCAGTTGAAGGCGGGCGCCCCGTTCAGGTAGCCATCGTAGTCCCCGGGATGCTCCTGCGCGATCTTGTAGCCTTGCCGGCCTCCCGTGGAACAGCCTTCCCAGTACGCGTACTCCTGGGGCTCGCCGTAATAGGCTTGCACCAGCGCCTTGGTCTTGACCGCAAGCTGGTGCAGGCTGTTCTCGGCAAAGTCGCGCCAGAGCGCGGTGTTGATGGTGCCGTCCTCTTTCATCGCGAATGAACCCGAGCCCTGGACCGAGTGGCCCGTATCGGTGGTGCCGACGGCGTAGCCCTGGGCTGCCGTGGCCGCCGCGCCGGCGTTGCCGATGAGGGTGGGCGAGGCCTGGTTGCCTCCGGCCCAGCCTCCGCCGCCCAGGTTGCGGATGCGCCGGTTCCAGTCCGCCGGTGCGGGCAGCCAGACCTCGATGCCTATGCCGGGGGACGTGGAGGGTGCGCCGGCGGTGCCGGCGCTGCCCGGCCCGACGACCATCTTGACCAGGCACATGTCCTTGGCCGCTTTCGCCGGTGCGGGGGCGGACGGCGTGCCGGCCAGGGCCAGCGGGTCGCCCTGCTTGAAGGATTTGACCAGGACGACCGTGGTGTCGGCATCCGGCTTGAACGCGGCCTTCATGCTGTCGTCGCAGCTGAGCGTCGCCGCGGGCGGCGGCGCGGGGGTATCGTCGTCGCTGCCGCCGCAGGCGCCGAGGGCGGCCAGCAGTCCCACGGTCAAGACGCGGGGAGACAGGGGCCGCCGCCCGTGGCCGGCAGCATGGAAGAAAGAGAGGCGAGGGGATTGTCTGAAGCGTGCCATGTTCGAGCTCCTCGGTGGATGGCGCGGGCGGCCATGTTCTTGTTGAGGCGAGACAACTGCGGGCGTATCACTTCGTGCATGCAAAATAATGCTTGTTATTGTGGCGGGATAATGTACTAAAATGCATATTTGCTCAATTTAGGGCATGTACCTAGGCCTTGGTTCGAACAAGGGCGCGGCGCGGAACGCGCCCGACGCCATCCAAGGCCGGACGGGCCGGCATCGGCTCCGCCGGCGGTATGATTGCGGTATGTCTCGTACCCGTATCAAGATCTGCGGCCTGACCCGCGAAGAGGATGTCGCCGCGGCGGTCGCCGCCGGGGCCGACGCCATCGGCCTGGTCTTCTATCCGCCCAGCCGCCGCGCGCTCGCTCCGGCCCGCGCCGCCGAGCTGAGGCGGCTCGTGCCGCCTTTCGTCGACGTGACCGCGCTGTTCGTCAATGCCACCGATGCGCAGATCCGCGAGGTCCTGGACCGGGTCCAGCCGGATCTGCTCCAGTTCCACGGCGACGAGACCCCGGAGCAATGCGAACGCTACGGACGCCGCTACCTGCGGGCCTTTCGCGTGGGTGCCCCGGGTATGGAGAACTCGCAGGCTTTGTTAAAATCCTGTGAACTATACGGTTCCGCCGCCGGCTGGCTGTTCGACAGCCATTCCGAAGGCTACGGCGGCAGCGGGAGAGTGTTCGATTGGTCTCTGGTCAGCAGCGAAAGCGCGCGTCCGGTCGTTTTGTCTGGTGGGTTGCATGCCGGAAATGTGGCGGCGGCCATTGAATCCGTGCGCCCGTTCGCTGTCGACGTAAGCAGCGGCGTGGAGCAATCGCCGGGCATCAAATGCGCAGACAAGATTGCGCAGTTCGTCGCCCAGGTGAAGCGGGCCGACGGCAACTGACGCCGCCTTTCGCAACCTCTCCGGCACGTGTCCCACGGACACGGTCCGGTTTCCCTAGCCGGAACTATTCCAAGTGAAAACCTACGATTTCCCCGATGCCAGGGGCCATTTCGGCCCGTATGGCGGCGTGTTCGTGGCGGAAACGCTCATGCACGCCCTGGACGAGCTGCGCCAGACCTACGCGCGCTACCAGCACGATCCCGACTTCATCGCCGAGTTCAATGACGAGCTCGAGCACTTCGTCGGCCGTCCCAGTCCGGTCTACCACGCCAGGCGCTGGTCCGAGGAACTCGGTGGCGCGCAGATCTGGTTCAAGCGCGAAGACCTGAACCACACCGGCGCCCACAAGGTGAACAATTGCATCGGCCAGGCGCTGCTGGCTCGGCGCATGGGCAAGCGGCGGGTGATCGCCGAGACCGGCGCCGGGCAGCACGGCGTGGCCACGGCCACCGTCGCGGCGCGCTACGGCATGGAGTGCGTGGTCTACATGGGCAGCGAGGACGTCAAGCGCCAGGCCGCCAACGTCTACCGGATGAAGCTGCTGGGCGCCACCGTCGTGCCCGTCGAGTCCGGCTCGCGCACGCTGAAGGACGCGTTGAACGAAGCCATGCGCGATTGGGTGACCAACGTCGAGGACACCTTCTACATCATCGGCACGGTGGCCGGGCCGCATCCCTATCCGATGATGGTGCGCGATTTCCAGACCGTCATCGGCAACGAATGCCTGGTCCAGATGCCCAAGGCGGCCGGGCGCCAGCCCGACGTGGTCATCGCTGCCGTGGGCGGCGGGTCGAACGCGATGGGTATTTTCCATCCCTACCTGCCGTACGAAGAGGTCGCGCTGGTGGGCGTGGAGGCCGCCGGCGAAGGCATGCACACCGGGCGGCACGCGGCTTCGCTGGCGGGCGGCGCGCCGGGCGTGCTGCACGGCAATCGCACCTACGTCCTGCAGGACGAGAATGGACAGGTGATCGATACCCATTCGATCTCGGCCGGATTGGACTATCCCGGCGTCGGCCCCGAGCACGCCTGGCTCATGGACAGCGGGCGGGCCACCTACGTCGGCGTTACCGACGAGGAGGCCCTGGCGGCGTTCCACCATTGCTGCCGGGTCGAGGGGATCATCCCGGCGCTGGAATCGTCGCATGCGATCGCGCATGCCGTGCGGCTGGCGCCCACCCTGCCAAAGGACAAGATCCTGCTGGTCAATCTTTCCGGGCGCGGCGACAAGGACATGCATACCGTCGCCGAACGCTCGGGCATCGTGCTTTGAAGGCGGTCCCCATGTCGTCATCTTCCCGTATCGCGGCGGCCTTTGCCCGCCGCCAGGCAGCCGGCCGCGCCAGCGCGCTGATTCCCTATGTCACCGCGGGCTTTCCCAGCCCGGCCACGACGGTCCCCGTCATGCATGCCCTGGTGGCCGCCGGGGCCGACGTGCTCGAACTGGGCGTGCCGTTTTCCGATCCCATGGCCGACGGACCCGTCATCCAGCGTTCCAGCCAGCATGCGCTCGAGCAGGGCGTGGGCCTGCGCGACGTGCTGGCCATGGTGAAGGCGTTTCGCCAGGCCGACGACAGCACGCCGGTGGTCCTCATGGGTTATGCCAATCCGGTCGAACGCATGGGCCAGGCCGAGTTCGCCGCCGCCGCGCAGGCGGCCGGCGTGGACGGTTGCCTGGTCGTGGATTACCCCCCCGAAGAAACCGGCGAGTTCGGGGCGCTGCTGGAGCGCCACGGCATCGATCCGATCTTCCTGCTCGCGCCCACCACGACGGACGAGCGTATCCGCGCGGTGGCGCAGGTCGCGCGCGGCTATGTGTACTACGTGTCGCTCAAGGGCGTGACAGGAGCCGGCCACCTGGACGTGGACGACGTGTCCCGCCGGCTGGCGCATATCCGGCGCTTCGTCTCGCTGCCGGTGGGCGTGGGCTTCGGCATCCGCGACGCAGCCAGCGCGCAGGCCCTGGGCGCCGTGGCCGATGCCGTGGTCATCGGGAGCCGCCTGATCCAGGAGATCGAAGCCGCCGCCGACGGCGTCCGGCCCGGGCAACTGCCTGAAATCTGCGCTCGCGCAGCCGGCGCGTGGTTGCGTACAATCCGGGTGGCGCTCGATGCCCCGCCTCCGGGCGGGGCCACCCATGAATCAAGGAAATCCGCATGAGCTGGATAGAAAAACTGCTCCCTCCCCGCATCAAGACCACCGACGGCTCCGCGCGCCGCGTGCCGGAGGGGCTGTGGGTCAAGTGCCCGTCGTGCGAATCGGTGCTGTACCGCGACGACCTGGACAAGAACCTGAACGTCTGCCCCAAGTGCGAGCATCACATGCGCATCGGCGCCCGCCAGCGCATCGATGCGCTGCTCGACGCCGAGGGCCGCTACGAGATCGGCATCGGGACCTTGCCGGTCGATAGCCTCAAGTTCAAGGACACCAAGAAGTACCCCGACCGCCTGCAGGACGCCATGGCGCAGACCGGCGAGACCGACGCGCTGGTGGTCATGGGCGGCGCGATGCATACGCTGCCGGTGGTCGTCGCGTGCTTCGAGTTCGAGTTCATGGGCGGCTCCATGGGCTCGGTGGTGGGCGAGCGCTTCGTGCGCGGTGTGCAGGCGGCCATCGAGCAGAAGGTGCCGTTCATCTGCGTGACCGCCTCGGGCGGCGCGCGGATGCAGGAAGGCCTGCTGTCGCTGATGCAAATGGCCAAGACCACGGCGGCGCTCACGTTGCTGTCCTCGCGCAAGCTGCCTTTCATCAGCGTGTTGTCCGATCCCACCATGGGAGGCGTGTCGGCCAGTTTCGCCTTCATGGGCGACGTGGTGATCGCCGAGCCCAAGGCGCTGGTCGGATTTGCCGGCCCCCGGGTCATCGAGCAGACCGTGCGCGAGAAGCTGCCGGAAGGGTTCCAGCGCGCCGAGTTCCTGCTCGAGAAGGGCGCCATCGACATGATCGTCGATCGGCGCAAGATGCGCGAAGAAATCGCCCGTTTGCTGGCGTTGCTGACGCAGCAGCCTGCCGACGCGGTAGCCTGAGGCTGCATCGGCATGGCGCGGGCATGTCTCGCTCGCGCCACACCCGCAGGGCGGGCGAGGCAGCTGCTATAGTCTGGTTTTTCCCCTAGGGCGCGCTCCGCATCGCTGCATTTCGCGGCGGCATGGCTGGTTCCGCGCCGCCCATAAAAGCCAGGCAGATCAAATGAAAAAAATAGCCCTACTCGCCGTTCTTTTGCCTCTTGCCGCAATGCCGGCCCATGCCGCCGATCCGACCGGCGGCTTCGCCAATGGCGGCTGGAGTACCCAGTACGGGGTCATCGACGGCAATCACCGCCTCACTCTCAATTACGAGACCTCGCCGCTGTGGCATCTGAAGCTGGGTTCGACCCGCCTGGAGCTGGTGGGTGAGCTGGGCGGTTCGTATTGGTGGACTTCCAGCGCGCTGCCGGGATATGCCCGTCACATGTGGCAGCTCAATGCGATCCCGATGTTCCGCTGGTGGCCGACGGAGCGCTTCTATATCGAAGGCGGCGTGGGAGCTACGCTGGTCAGCGAGAAGAAGTTCCACGATAAAGATATCAGCTCGACCTTTCAGTTCGGTGACCACATCGGCGCGGGGTTCAAGCTGAGCGACAACATGCGTGTGGGCGTGCGTGTTTCGCACTTCTCCAATGGCGGGATGAAGAAACCCAACCAAGGGTTGAACCAGGTCCAGCTCAACTTCGCCATGGCGTTCTGAGGGGGGAGCCCACCCCCTGGCGGCCTTCGGCCGCTCCCCCTCAAGGGGGCGGCGCTGGCGGACCGGAAGGGAAACCCACCCCACGCGGCCTATAGCCGCGCCCCTCAAGGGGCAGCACTGGCGGACCGGCAAAGCCGGATCCGGGGCGCCCTGGGTCTAGTACGAGTTTCTTAAATTGCTACACCGTGGCTACCGCTGGCAGCTAGCGAAGCACAGGTGCCCCAACCCAAGATAACGGTACTAGACCCAGGATGCGGCAGATCTGGCTCCGCCAGTCCGCTCGCATCGCCCCCTGGGGGGCGCGCGTCAGCGCGTAGGGGGGGGCCTCTCTACCCCCCGATATAGCTCATCTCGATCCGGCCGGCCCGCGGGGTGTCGGCGGAGCGGCGTTCGGAGTAATTGTCGGTGCGGCCATGCCAGATGTGGGCGATGGCGGTGGCGAGATCGGCGTCGCTGGCGCCGCCGCGCAGCAGGGCGCGCAGGTCGTAGCCCTGGTCGGCGAACAGGCACAGGTACAACTGGCCTTCGGTCGAGAGCCGGGCGCGGGTACAGGATGAACAGAAGGCCTGCGTGACGCTGGAGATGACGCCGATCTCGCCCGCGCCGTCGCGATAGCGCCAGCGCTGGGCCACCTCCCCGGCGTAGTGCGGCTGCAGCGTTTCCAGGGGCCAGCGGGCGCCGATGCGGCGCAGCACGTCGGCAGAAGGCAGGACTTCGTCCATCTTCCAGCCGTTGGAGGCGCCCACGTCCATATATTCGATGAAACGCAGCGTATGGCCGGAATGGCGGAAGTACTCGGCCATGGATTCGATCTGGTCGTCGTTGACTCCCTTCTTGACCACCATGTTGACCTTGATCGGCCCCAGACCGGCTTCGGCCGCGGCGTCGATGCCGCGCAGGACGTCGGCCACGGGGAAGTCGACGTCGTTCATGCGGCGAAAGACCGTGTCGTCCAGCGCATCGAGGCTGACGGTGACGCGCCGCAGCCCCGCATCGGCCAGGGCCCGGGCCTTGCGCGCCAGCAGCGAGGCATTGGTGGTGAGCGTCAGGTCGAGCGGCTGGCCGGCCGGTGTGCGCAACTCGGCCAGCTGGGCAATCAAGGCTTCGATGTTCTTGCGCAGCAGCGGTTCGCCGCCGGTGAGCCGGATCTTCTCGACGCCGTGCGCGACGAACAGGCGCGCCAGCCTGACGATTTCCTCGAAGCTGAGCAGGGCGTCGTGCGGCAGGTAGGGGTAGTCCTTGCCGAAGACTTCCTTCGGCATGCAGTACACGCAGCGGAAGTTGCAGCGGTCCGTGACCGAGATGCGCAAGTCGTGCAGCGGCCGCCCGCGCGTGTCCGCCAGCCGGCCGGACGGCGCGATGGGCACGCCCGGCACGACGGGGGCGGGGCGGCGGCTGCGATGGTCGGTGAGCAGGATGGTCTTGGCGGTCACGGCGGATATCAAGGCGAAAGCGGGCCGGCACGGGCGGCCTCACTTGTAATACTACTCCATGGAGCGCGGCGGCAAGCGCCGCGTGCCTGGCGGCTCGATTGCAAAGGTTTAGGCTTGGGCCGGTTCGGCGATGCCGCAATACGTGGAGGGGCGCGGCTACAATGCTCGACATGGCGGCTCCTGGGGGAGCGTTCTTGCAAGGGAAGAGAATGAATCTGAGATCGATCCTGGTGTGGGCCGGCGTGGCGATGGCGCTCAGCGCATGCGGAGGCGGGGATTCGGGGGACGGCGGGACGGCTCCCGCCGTGCAGCAGTACCCGGCGGGCATCTATACTGGCAAGGCGGGGCCGCTGGGGGCGCAGCGGGATTTCATCGGCGTGATCGACGGGGGCCTCGACGGCAAGGGAGGCAGCTTCTATTTCGCGCGCTATGCCAGCAGCAGCAGGGGCTACGATGGACTCTACGGCGATTTGTCCGTCAACGTGGCAATGCTGCGCGCAAGCAATGCGACCTATTATTCGACGCAGGACGGAAAGTTCGCATCGAACATCACCGTTTCGGGAACCGTGACGGGCGCGGCGACGGCCGAAAGCCCGAATGCCCGCATCAGCGGCAACTACAGCAACCCGACAGGCACGGCGGCCGCGGCGTCCGGCACCACGCTGGTTCCGTTCACGCTGGAATACCGGCCCGATCTCTACATGCATGCTTCATCGCTGCAGGCCATGGCGGGCAGCTACAGCGGTGGCGGCGCGTTCGGCGGGGGCTGGAGCATGACCGTGGACGCAGCCGGCCGGCTGACGGGCAACAACGGCGGCTGCAAGCTCACCGGAAGCGTTTCCACGCCGAATCCTGCTCGCGGCGTGTACGGCATCGTTCTCAGCCTGTCGGGAGATTCGTGCTCCCGGCCCGGGTCGACGCAGACCGGCTGGGCCGTGCTCGAATACGGTTCGACGGGAGCCAAGACGGGCATCTGGGTATTCACGGCCGATTCCAATCCGCAGGCGTTGAATACGTTCATCCTCCGCGGCACCGCGGATACCAGCACCGAACCGCCCGACCCCGGCACGCCGCAATTCGCCGAGGGCTATTGGACCGCAGCCCGCGGCGGTTTCGAGGGCGTGGTGACGCCGGACGGGTACTACTTTTTATATCGGCGCAATGGCGGCGGCTATGACGTGTTGAGCGGCCTCCTGGCCCGGGCCGCTGGCAGCAACAGCAGGATGGTGGACGACGCCGCGACCTTCTATAGTTCGCAAGGCACGAGCACCACGACGTCGTTGAGCGGGACCGTAATAGGCAACACGTTCACGGCAAGTTTCGCCGATCCGGCTTCTGGCGATGCCGTGACGGAATTCTCGTTGAATCGTAGCGACGTCTATAGCGCCAACCCGGCCAAGCTCTCCGCGGTGGCCGGCCGGTCATACCAGACGGCTTCCTTCGATACGCCCGCGATGACCGTCAGCGTGGGCGCCGACGGTATCCTGAGCGGCACCCGCGACGCCTGCAAGATCGTGGATGCCTCGACCGACGGCGGACCGGTAAGCCGCATCGGCCCTTATCCGGGCATCAGCACGCAGAACCTGTACCAGGTCAAGCTGATCTTCACCGGCGCGGCTTGCGCGGGAAGCGAGGACGGCGTCGCGATAGCGGACTACGATACCGGGGCCGCCACGGCAAAGGGCTTGTGGATCTTTACGCTGGGAACGTTGACCAGCAGCACGCAGCGGTTCGCGAGGGTGGCGAAGCTGGGGTTCGTGCCGGCAACGCCGTAGCGCGAGCCAGCGTCGCGGAGCTCGCTCCCGATATTCTTCCGGCAAGAGAAAAAAGCCCGCTTCGGTCTCGAAGCGGGCTTTTCTCATTGCGCGGATTGCGTACCGGCATGCTGCCCAGACCGGGGGCGGCCATGGCCGACACTCTCAGTTGCTCGGATACAGCGACCGATACGGCGTGAGCGGGTACGCGGCCGGGCCGCTGTAAGGCTGGAACGCGTAGCGCAGATAGACGCCTCCCATCAGTTGCCGATAGTCGCGCGCATTGTCCATCGCCAGTTGTCCGCCCAGCGTCAACTGGGGGGCGATCTGGTACTCCATGGCGGCGGCCAGGCTGTAGCCCAGGCCGGTCTTGGTCTGGCCCGGATAGAAGGCGCCGCTGGTGTTCGACGTCAGGCCGAAGGCGGCGGCGTCGATGGCGGCCTGCTGCGCGGCGGACTGCAGCGAGCCGCTGGTGGGGAAGTACGGCGCCGAGTCTTCCTTGAAGCGTTGCACCCCCAACGAACCCTTGACCTGGTAGGACAGTTTGCCGCTGCGCTGCGTCCACGAGACGGGCACGCTGGCGGCGAAGAATTGCTGCGGGCTGAAGTAGCCGCCGTGGCCGTAGGTGAAATAGCGCAGGTTCTTGTCGTAGCCGATGCCGGTGAAATTGACGCCCGCGGTCAACTCGGAATCGGGCGAGCGGAGCAGGCGCCAATACAGGCCGCCGCCGCCCTCGACGCGGGTGTTCGAGGCGACGTTGGTACCGTTGAGCGAGTGGAACGCGCCGTAGCCGTAGATGCCGTAGTCGCCGTTGTCCCAGGTCAGCTCGAGGCGTCCGCCGGTGGCCGAGACGCCGCCCCAGGCCTGTCCCGTGCGCGAGTCTCGGGCGCCGGCGAACGACAGCAGGCTGTCGGTGACCGGGCGCCGCGACAGGTCGATCGCGCTGCCCAAACGCTGCCCGAAGTGGTGAACAGTTATGGCTGAGGCGTAACGAGCCGTTTTCTTCTTCTACCGTGACCCAGCCCCAATCGTTCGCCATCCATATCTTGCTCATCGCGAATTGGACGTCGTCCAGGGTGCGGCATTCGGCCAGCGGCGACTGCTCGGCAAACCGGCTTCCCACCCGGCGCATGAGCGCGCGTAGATCGGCTTCGGAGAGCTGGCTGGCGAATTCCTGCACCAGAGCATTCAGAAAACCTTTCCATTGCTTCGACGCTTGCCGGTCGCCGAGATATTCAAGAATTGTCTGGTCCACCATGCATTCCCTGCTCGTTGGAAGAAAGATAGGGTATTACCGGTAGAAATCCGCGCAGGCGTAAACAGTTGTTAACATTGTAACGGAAGGCTGGCGCGGATCTCATCCGGGGTCCGTCACTCATTATGTCGTACGAAAGGGAATTTTGGATGTTGGCGGTTACTAACATCTGGATTCAAACATAAACGAGACAACCTCGAGGGAAGGCTTGACGACCTGGAATCCCGTTTTGCTTTTGCGATGGTCGCCACTGTGCGATGATCCGATACCAACGATTCCGTGTGCCAGGCGCCGGATGACGGACTGCGGTATATCGATTAAAAGAAGCCTGATAATTGCTCGATTTCTCCATGTCGCCGATGCCTAGAAGGTCCAAGCCTGCCGACACGTCCCGAGAGTTCGCCGCCGTCGGCGGACGGGTCACATTGCTACGCGAACTGGCCGCGCTGATCGCGGAGCGCCGGCGGGCCGCGGTCCTCGCGCTGGCCTTGCCCGCGGATGCCGCGCCCCCGGTACGCAACGAGATCCTCGGCAGGATCCGCTGCTTCATCCGGCAGGACGACCTTCTCTGCGTCCTGGACGCCACCAGCCTGGTGATCGTGCTGCGCGACGTCAACGACAGGTCGGGCGCCATCGGCGCCGCGCAGCGCCTGTTCCAGCGTTCGTCGCTCTTGCAGATCCTCGGCGCGAGCCGGGGCGGGGCCATGGCGGCGTTCGGCATCGTCATGCTGCCCAGCGACATTCCCCAGGCTTCGAGCGTCCTGTTGCGGGCCCAGCAGGCCGCCCGCTATGCCCTGCGCACGCGCGCGCGCTGGGTGTGCTGGAGCGACGGCCCCGAGGATCTCGACAGCAGGCTGCTCAGCCGCGAGGACACGCTGGTGACCGAGGTCATGCAGGGTATCGACCGCGGCGAGTTCGAGCTGTTCTACCAGCCGCAGCTCGAAATGGATACCGGCCGCGTGCGCGGGCTCGAGGCGCTGCTGCGCTGGCACCGCAAGGGCGACCTGGTCATGCCCAACGATTTCGTGCCGGAGGTCGAGGCCGCCGGACTCAGCACGCTGCTGGGATCGTGGGTGCTGCGCCGGGCGTGCGAGCAGCTTGCCCGCTGGCGCGACGAAGGCGTGTTCTGTTCCCAGGTGGCCGTCAATCTCTCCGCCGTGCAATTGAAGGGCGACCTGCCGGAGATGGTCCGCGACGTCCTCAGCGAATACGACGTGGAGCCGGGGAGGCTGGAGATCGAATTGACCGAGTCGGCCGAGATTTCCGATCCGGACGAGGCCGCCACGATCACCCGCCGGATCAACGAAATGGGGGTCGGTTTCAGCCTCGACGATTTCGGCAGCGGGTACTCGAATTTCCTGCGTCTGCGCTCGGCCCCGTTCGCCGCGGTCAAGCTCGACCGGCAGTTCGTGGCCGGCATGCTCGACAATGCCTATGACAAGGAAATGCTGCGCACGGTGATCCAGTTCTGCCGCAACGTCGACATCCAGACCATCGCCGAAGGCGTGGAAACGACGCAGCAGCTCGAGGCGCTCAGGAAGCTGGGATGCGATGCCTGGCAGGGATTTCTGTGCTCGCCGCCGATGGGCAGCGAAGCGGCGGCGCAATTCCTGCGCCGCGCCGGCTCGAAGCAGGGCAGCCCGGCGCTGCTCTGAAGACGGCGGGCGGGCCCTGGCGGCAGGCCCGCTCCGCCAAGCTCACATCATGGCCGAGGCCAGGCGGCATTGATTCTTGCCGGCGCGCTTGGCTTCGTACATCGCATTGTCGGCCGCCTGTACCAGCGCGTCGCGGGTCTGGCCGTGCAGCAGCGAGAGCGCCGCGCCGATGCTGGCCCCGACATGCGCGGTGAAAGACTGTCCGTTGGCGGTCAGCCGGTACGGGGCGTGCAGCATCCCGCATAGATCGGCGCATTTCTGCCGGATCACTTCGCCATCCGTCATCTTGCCCAGCAGTACGCCGAATTCGTCGCCGCCCAGGCGGGCCACGACGTCCTCGGTCCGCAGCGCCGCCCGCAGGCGTTGCGAGAACGCCTGCAGCAGCATGTCGCCCGCATGGTGGCCATGGCTGTCGTTGACCTGCTTGAACCCGTCTATGTCGACGTAGAGCAGGGCGAACAATTCGCCGTGCCTGTGGGCGCGGGCCAGGAAACGGTCGAGCGTCTCGATGAACAGCGCGCGGTTGGGCAGGCCAGTCAACAGGTCGTGCGTGGCTTGGTGGCGCATTTGCTCCTCGATGCGGCGCCGCTCGGCGATCTCGATTTGCAGTTGCTGATTGCGTTGCTCCAGCGAGGCCAGCGCCTGGTTCAAGCGCAGGCGGCTGGTCTCGAGCTCGAGGAAAACCTTTACCTTGGATAGCAGGATCGCGTCGTTGACCGGCTTGGCGATGTAGTCGACCGCGCCGCTGCGGTAGCCCTTCAGCTGGTTGAGATCGTCGGCATAGGCCGCGGTGACGAAGATGATGGGCGTGTCGCGATTGAGCGGTTCGCTGGCAAGCAGGGTGGCGACTTCATAGCCGTCCATCTCCGGCATGTTGACGTCCAGGAGGATGAGCGCGAATCGTTCGTCCAGGCAGCGCATCAGCGCTTCGTTGCCCGAGCTTGCCTCGACCAGTTCGGCATCGATCTGGGACAGCAGCCGTCGCATCGCGAACAGGTTGGCGGGCGTATCGTCGACGACCAGGATCCTCGGGGCGGGAAGGCGGGTATTCAAGATAGGCACATCCGGTTGAGTTCGATCGCGATAGCGGCCAATGGCAGGCAATGGTCGGCACCGGCCGTGGCCAGCGCCGCCCGCGGCATGGCGGGCGACTCGGCTTCCTCCGGGTCCTGCACCAGCGCCGCGCCGCCATGTCGCCGCACGCAGCGCAGGCCGAGGGCGCCGTCCTCGTTCGCGCCGGTCAGGATGACGCCCGCCATGTTGGCGCGATAAGCATCGGCCGCAGATTCGAACAGCACGTCGATACTGGGCCGGACAAAGCATACCTTCGGATCGACCGTCAGGGCGAAATGCCGGTCCCGGCCGATGAGCAGATGATAGCCCGGCGGCGCAAGCTGCAGGACGCCGGGCCGGACCGGCATGCGTTCCTCGGCTTCCATCACGGGCATGGGGGATTCGCGCGCGAGCAACTGGCAAAGCAGATCGACGCTGGCCGACGCGGTATGGAGAACGGCGACGAAGGCGGTTCGGGGGCAGGGCGCCAGGCCCCCCAGCAGCGTTTGCAGGGCTTGCAAGCCTCCCGTGGAGCAACCGATGGCCACCAGTTCCATGCAACCTCCTTCAAGTGGGCCGCATAGCCCGGAAGATGCGGGCCGCGCGGTCCACCGCCGCGAAGTTTCCGGCAACGGGCGCCGTCGACAGGTTCTCCTTGGTGCCCAGGCACAGGAAGCCGCCGCGTACCAGGCTGTCGGCAAAGAGCGCCAGCGCGCGGTTCTGCAAGGCATTGTTGAAATAGATGAGCACGTTCCTGCACAGGATCAGATGGGCCTCGCAGAAGACGCCGTCCGTGGCCAGGTTGTGATTGGCGAAGACGACGTTGCGGCGCAGTGCCGCATCGAGTTTCACCAGATCGTAGCGGGCGTGATAGTAGTCCGCCAGCGTCATGCCGCCGCCCGCCTGCTGGTATCGGAGCGAAGCGGCTCGGGTTTCGCGGGCGGGAAAGATGCCTTCCCTGGCGCGGGCCAGCGCGGCATCGGAAAAGTCGGTGGCGTAGATCTGGCAGCGTTCGTAGAGGCCGGCTTCCTCCAGCAGGATGGCCAGCGAGTACACCTCTTCCCCGTGCGCGCAGCCCGCTTGCCAGATGTTGATGCTGGGGTAGGAAGCGAGCGTGGGAAACACCTGGGTGCGCAGCGCGGAAAACACGAAGGGGTCGCGGAACATTTCCGAGACAGGGACCGAGAGACCCTCGACCACCTGGGGCAGGAACGCGGTGTCGCGCAGCACGCGAGCGGTCAGGGCGCCGATGTGGTCCAGGCCGTGCTGCCGGACCAGGCCCTGCACCCGCCGCTTGAGCGAGGCGCGCGCATACTGGCCCAGGTCATAGCCGTGGCGCCGGCGCATGGCCTCGATGAAGAGGTCGAGTTCGATCTCGTCCAGGTCGGTTTCCATCGACATGTCCCCGGGGGCAGTGTCTAACGGTGCAGCCATACCCGCATCATAGACAGCAGCTTGGGAATGTCCACCGGTTTGACGAGGTAGTCATTGGCGCCCGAGGCCAGGCTTTTCTCGCGGTCGCCCTGCATGGCCTTGGCCGTCAGCGAAATGATGGGCAGGTGGGCGTGGTCCGGGTTCTTGCGGATCTCCCGGGTGGCCTGATAACCGTCCATGACCGGCATCATGACGTCCATCAGCACGAGATCGATATCCGGGTGCTCGGCCAGTTGCCGCAGCGCCTTGCTGCCGTCCTGCGCCAGCAGGACTTCCATGCCGTGCCCGCGCAGTACCTTCGACAGCGCGAACAAGTTGCGCATGTCGTCGTCGACCATCAGGATCTTGCGGCCCCGCAGATCATCGCCGTGTCCATCGTCCGGCGCGATGGGGCGTTGCCGGACGCGGTGGAGGAACAGGCTCACTTCGTCGAGCAGCCGTTCGGATGAGTGGCTGCCCTTGACCACCACGCTGTCGGTATGGGGCCGTATCCGCAACTGGTCTTCGCGGGACAATTCGCGCGCCGAATACACCACCACGGGGGGGCGAGGGTCGACAGCGCCGAGTTTTTCCAGGAAATCGAATCCCGACATCCCGGGCAGCCCCAGGTCGAGCACGATGCAATCGAATGCGTTGCCCCGCGCGAGCGCCAGGGCTTCCTCGGCCGAAACGGCCTCGGTGACCGCGACAGGCTGGGCCGAGAGCAGGGTGCGGATCGAGGCGCGGGAAGCGGGGTCGTCATCGACGATCAGCAGGCGCCGGGGGGCTTCCCGGGCAGGCAGGAGCAACCGGTCGATGGCGCCGTTGAGGGTTTCGGCAGAGACCGGCTTGGTCAGGTAGCTGGCGGCGCCCGCGTCGCGGCTGCGCGGCGATTCGTCCAGCGCGGACACGATATGGACGGGAATGTGGCGCAGGCCGGGTTCGGCCTTGATCCGTTCCAGCACCGTCCAGCCGTCCATGTCCGGCAACATCAGGTCCAGGACGATGCCGGTGGGCCGGTGCTGCCGGGCCATTTGCAGGCCTGCCTCGCCATTGCCGGCGACCAGGGCCTCGCAGCCCTTGCGCCGGATCATGTCGCCCAGCACGCGGGCGAAGGCCGGGTCGTCCTCGATGACCAGTATCGAGATTGCGCCGGCGTGGGCGGCGGGAATGGCGTTCGCGGAGTCGGCCGGCGCCGCGGCGGCGATGTCGCTCGCCGGTTTCGCGGGCGGCGGCGCAGGCGATGCGCCGGGCGGGGTTTCCGGAAGCAGCACGGTGAAGACGCTGCCTTGCCCCGGCTCGCTGCGCAATTGGATGTCGCCCTGGTGCAGCCGCGCCAGCTGGCGGGAAATGGCGAGGCCCAGGCCGGTGCCGCCGAACTGGCGGCTGGTGCCGGCGTCCAGTTGCTCGAACGTGCCGAAGATTTTCGAAAACTTGTCGGCGGGAATGCCGATGCCGGTGTCGTGCACGTCGATCGCGACCGAACTGGCCGCGGGGAAGCCGGGGAGGTCGCCGGCGGGGCGCCGTATCGCGAGGCGTACTTCGCCTGCCTGGGTGAACTTGAAGGCGTTGCCGAGCAGGTTGGTCACTATCTGTTCCAGCTTGCCGCCGTCGGCCTCGATGTCTGACGGCAGGCCATCGCCGAATTCGAGGGAAAAGCGCAGGCCCTTTTCGCGCGCGACCGGATCGAAGTGGCGCTTGAGGCGGGCGGCGAAACTGCGCAGGTCGACCCGTTCCCGCACCAGTTCCATCTTCCCGGCTTCGATCTTGGAAAGATCAAGCACGTCGTTGATGAGGCGAAGGAGGTTGCTTCCGCTGTCGTGGATGATGCGGGCCGCCTCCGCCTGCTCGCCCGTGAGGTTGCCTTCGCGGTTGTCGGCGAGGTCGTTGGACAGGATCAGCAGGCTGTTGAGCGGCGTGCGCAATTCATGCGACATATTGGCCAGGAAATCGGACTTGTACTGGCTGGCCCGGGCGAGCGCATCGGCCTTGTCGGCCGTTTCGCGCTGCAACGCTTCCAGCAGGTTCTTCTGCTGGTTGAGCAGCTCGGACTGCTGCCGCAGTTCCTCATTGGAGGCCTGCAGTTCCTCCTGCTGGGTCCGCAGCTCTTCTTCCGAGGCTCGCAGTTCGCTTGCCTGGCTTTGCGTCTGCTGCAGCAACTCGGCGGTGCGGACCGAACGCGTAATGTTTTCCAGCGAGAGCGCGACGACCGGCATCAGGCTTTCCAGCAGGCGGCGCTGGCGGGCGTTCAGCGGTCGCAGCAATCCCAGTTCGACCACCGCCAGCACTCGTTGTTTGGACAGGACGGGGACCAGCATCAGATACGGCGGCGTGGCCTCGCCCAGGCCCGAGCGCATCCGCAGGTAATGCTCCGGCAACGCGCCGAGCTCGATGAGACGACCCTCGGCGGCGCACTGGCCGACCAGCCCGTCTCCCACCCGGCAAGCCGTCGGTCCGCCGGCAGCCGGCTCAAAGCCATAATGGCCGGCCGGACGCAATACATCGTCGTCTTCCGCGCGCAGGAAGAACAGCGCCACGCCGGCGTCCAGTTCCGGGCAAAGCTGTGCCAGCAGCGCCTGGGCGAAGTCCTTGTGGTTGGTCGTGCGCTGCAGCCGGTCGGCCACGACGCCTATGCAATGGCCGACCCAGTTCTGGTCCGAGAGGTCGATGGCCATCTGCTTGAACCGTGCGAGCGCCCGGGCGATGGTGCCGATTTCGTCGCGCCGCGTGAGCTCCGGCGTTTCGACGTCATGGTCGTGCCGGGCCAGGCGTTCCATGAGCCGGCTCATATGGCGCAGGGGGCGTGTGATGAGCACGGCCGACAGCCTCAGTGTCGCCAGGCTGCACAAGGCCGCCAGCAGCAACGTGCCCCACAGCATCCATTCGCGCAGCGCGTTGGAGCGGTGCAGTGCCTGTTCCCGTTCCTCCATGCTGCGGCGGGCCGCGCCGCCGATATCGTCCATGGCGGCCACCAGCGTCGTCGTGGACACCGATGCGCGGGTGCTGGCCTGCCTGAACAATTGTTCGCGCTGCGCCGCTGCCGCGGCAGGAGCTTCCTGGGCCAGGCGGGCGAGTTCCGCGATGATGGGTTGCGCCATGGTGTTGCGCCACAGGTCGTCCATGCGGCTCACCGCATCGATACGGGCGCTTTGCGCCGGGTCGTCGCGCACCTGCTGGGCGAGGTGCAGCAGATGTCGATCGATGGCAGCGTTGGCGGAGGCGAATCCCTTGGTGTCTGGCTTGGACGACAGCAGCAGGAGCTGGCGCAGCTCGGATTGGCGCTGATACAGCGCGCGGGTGGTCAGGTCGATTTCACGCAGCAGATCGACGGTGGCCCGGAACTCCGCGCGGTTCCTTTCCTCCTGTTCCAGCACGATCGAGGTGGCGACGCTCGACAGGATGAACAGCGTCAGGAAGAAGCCGACCAGCAGGAAGACTTTGGTGGTGAGCGGGATGTTCCCCAGCCATGAGTTTTCGATCGTGTTCCTGGACATGGGTGGAGGGTTTCCGTGGGGAATCAGCCGCCATTCTAGGTCCTGCGACGCGGCTCGGGCAGCTCTGCGGCATGCCGGCGGCAGCCATGTGGGCCCGGCGACACGGCGCCGCCATCCGTTCGCGCAAAAAAAATGCCGCACGCGGACGCGTGCGGCATTTCGATGGCCCGGCTGCGTATCAGTGACGCAGGTCGGGACGGGTTTCCACTTGAACCAGCGCCTCGGGCGCGACCTGCGGCCGCACGCGCGGCTCGCGGCCCAGCCGGACCGGCGCAGCCGCCGGCATGGCCTGCTGGGCGGCGGCCAGCTTGGCGCGGTCGGTTTCCACCCATTGCATGCCTGCCTGTTCGACGACGCGTTGCAGTTCGTCGCGCGAAGGCTCCGCAGCCTGCGGGACGACGATCTGCGCCGGCGTATCCAGGATGGAGGCGGGCGGCGTCACGGCCGTCTCGGCGGCGGCCGGGAGCGGGGCCTCGGGCTCGACGGCGGCCTGCGTTTCGGCCGGTACCGGCGCGGCGTGAGCCACCGGCTCGGCTTCGGGCTGTTTCTCGGCCTGCTCGGCAGTCGCCAGCCTGGCCGGCGCTTCGACTTCCACCGCTTCGGAGACGGCGACGACGGCCGTCGCGGGAGCTTCGGCGACCACCGGAGCCGGTTCCCCGGCCCGCTCGGCGGCGGATTGCGGTTCGTCGGCCTGGGGCTGGGCCGGAGCCTGGACGACCTCGGCGACCACCGGGGCCGGCGTATCGGCCGGCAGCGCCTCGGCCGATACCAGGATGGGCTCGGAGACGACGGCCGGCGGTTCGGCCGAGGCCGCTACCGGCTGGATATCGTCCTCGTCGTCGGCCGCTTCATCGTCCTGCAGGGACGCGTCGTCGGCCGCGACGGCGCCGGCTTCGCCCTGACGGCGACCACGGCGGCCGCGTCGGCGGCGGCGCTTGCGTTCCGGTTCGCCTTCCTGCGTACCCTCGGCGGCGACGGGAAGGCCTTCCTCCTGGACCGCTCGCGGTTCGACTGCCGGCTCGGGCTGGACGGGCGCCTCGGGGGCGGGCGTGGCGGCGATGGCCTGGTCCGCTACCGCGGCAGCGGCGGCGACGGCGGCGGTTTCCTCGACCGGGAGGTCCTCGCGGCGTCCGCCGCGGCGGCCGCGGCGATTGCGGCCGCGGGCTTCGCCGGCCTGCTGCTCGGTCTCGTCGGCGGCCGGCGGCGCGCTACGCAGGTCTTCCTGCCGGGGTGCGCGCGTACGGTCGTCGCGGCGGCCTTCGCGGCGCGGCGCGCGGGCTTCCTTGCGGACGTCCTCGCCCTCCTGGCGCTCGCGATCGTCGGCGCGCGCCTCGCGGTTGTCGCGCCGGCCGCGGTTGCCCTGGGCGTTGCGGCGGCGGTTGCGGTTGGCCTCGCGGTCTTCGCGCGATTCTTCCTTGCGCGGACGGGCGGCGGGCTCGACCGGCTCGGCGGCGCTGCCCTTGAGCCAGCCGAACAGGCGCGACATCAGGCCGGAAAAGCCGCCGGCAGCGGCCTCGGCGGGAGCCGGCTGCTTGCCGCGGGAGCCGTTCGCGCCGTTCGTCGCGGGAGCGGAAACCGGCGCGGGCTGGGCAGGCGTGATGCCCTTGACGATGGCCTCGGGGCGCGCCTTGACCTCGTGTTCCTGGGTGGAATAGGCGAGGTTGGTTTCGGGCGCCTCGGCCAGTTCGAAGCTGGCCTTGGTGCTTTCGAGGCGGGGATCGTCGTGCCGGAGACGCTCGATGCGGTGATGCGGCGTGTCCAGGTGCTTGTTGGGGATGAGGATGACGTTGACCTTCAGGCGCGCTTCCATCTTGGCGATGTCGGTGCGCTTCTCGTTCAGCAGGAAGGTGGCCACTTCCACGGGCACTTGGGCGTGCACGGCGGCGGTGTTCTCCTTCATGGATTCTTCCTGGATCAGGCGCAGTACCTGCAGGGCGCTCGATTCGGTGTCGCGGATGACGCCGGTGCCGTTGCAGCGCGGGCAGGTGATGTGCGAGCCCTCGTTCAGCGCCGGGCGCAGCCGCTGGCGCGACAGCTCCATCAGGCCGAAGCGCGAGATCTTGCCCATCTGCACGCGGGCACGGTCGAAATGGAGGGCTTCGCGCAGGCGCTGCTCGACGGCGCGCTGGTTCTTGCCGTCCTCCATGTCGATGAAGTCGATGACGATCAGGCCGCCCAGGTCGCGCAGGCGCAACTGGCGGGCCACTTCGTCGGCCGCTTCCAGGTTGGTGCGCAGCGCGGTTTCCTCGATGTCGCTGCCCTTGGTGGCGCGCGCCGAGTTGACGTCCACCGCGACCAGGGCCTCGGTGTGGTCGATCACCACTGCGCCGCCCGAGGGCAGGGGCACCGTGCGGGCGTAGGCGGTCTCGATCTGGTGCTCGATCTGGAAGCGCGAGAACAGGGGCACGTCGTCGCGGTAGCGTTTCACCCGCTGGACGTTGTCCGGCATGACCACGCTCATGAAGGCGCAGGCCTGGTCGGCGATGTCGTCGGTGTCGATCAGGATCTCGCCGATGTCGGGCGAGAAATAGTCGCGGATGGCCCGGATGACCAGGCTCGATTCCAGGTAAATCAGGATGGGGCCGGCATTCTCGCGGGCGGCGCCGTCGATGGCCGTCCACAGCTGCATGAGGTAGGACAGGTCCCATTGCAGCTCTTCCACGCTGCGGCCGATGCCGGCCGTGCGGGCGATGATGCTCATGCCTTGCGGAACCTGGAGCTGCTCCATGGTTTCGCGCAGTTCCTGGCGATCCTCGCCTTCGACGCGGCGCGAGACGCCGCCGCCGCGCGGGTTGTTGGGCATCAGGACCAGGTAGCGGCCCGCCAGCGAGATGAACGTGGTCAGGGCCGCGCCCTTGTTGCCGCGTTCTTCCTTCTCGACCTGGACGATCAGTTCCTGGCCCTCGCGCAGCACGTCCTGGATGCGGGCGCTGCGCACGTCCACGCCTTCCTTGAAGTAGGTGCGGGCGATTTCCTTGAAGGGCAGGAAGCCGTGGCGTTCTTCGCCGTAGTTGACGAAGCAGGCCTCCAGGCTGGGTTCGATGCGGGTGACGACGCCCTTGTAGATGTTGCCTTTGCGCTGTTCGCGGCCGGCGGTTTCGATGTCGAGGTCGATGAGCTTTTGCCCGTCGACGATGGCAACGCGCAGTTCTTCCTGGTGCGTTGCGTTAAACAGCATGCGCTTCATGTATGAAGTTCTCCGTGGTCGTGTCGCGCCGAAAAACCGGCGCGCAGCCTCGGGCCGTCGGGAAGATGCGCGATGCGCGGAGCGAGTGGAGGAAACCGGTGCGCGAAAAGCCGCACCCCGCGGACTCAGGTCACGATGACTGGCCGGGTGGGAATGCGCAAGGTCGGGAGAGAGCGCAGGCACCGTGGATGCCGCAGCCATCGCCCAGGAACCGCAGCCTGCGGTGGGGACGATGGACGATTGCGGGATCGAAAGCAGTGGTATTCACGGTTTTTGCGAGCCAGACAGACTCGCCTCATGGGCGAGCCTTTGCGTATACGACGACGGTTTCTCTGTACTAGCGTCCGCGGGCGCATATCCGTCGTTGCGTGGCTGGCTTCCATGTATTTGAGGCCATTGCGGTGCGACGAGCGGGCGACCATGACGGCCCGGAAGAATCCGGCGGGCGGGACGGGTACAATTCCGGCACACTTTGCGACCTGTCCAGACCCGGCGGCGTGCTGCAAAGGCTGCATGGCCAGCCGCGATACGTTCGGCGGCGTGCCGCAGCCCGATTGGGCACCGCGGCCAGGGTTCGGAAAGGTCTCGCGCACACCAGGCGGAAACGCCGCGAAAAGCGCGTCTCGACGCCGGAAGTGCGGACTAGGGACATGCGGTCAACGTGTGCGTCAACCCCTGTGCTCCAACCCGCCTGATTCCATCAGGCTTCAGGATTATATGTCGCTCCCATTGTTGCGCAAAGCGAAATCCTCGACCGGCCGGGACCGGCCGGCCAAGTCCCCGGAACCCGCGCCGGCGCCGTCGGTGCGCCTGGTCGAAGTGGACGAGGCGCACGATGGCCAGCGGCTCGACAACTTCCTGCTGCGCCTGTGCAAGGGCGTGCCGAAAAGCCACCTGTACAAGGCCATCCGCGGCGGGGAGGTGCGCGTGAACCGCGGCCGCGTGGCGGTCGACCACCGGATCGCGGCCGGCGACGTGGTCCGCGTGCCGCCATTCCGCCTGCCGGAGGCGCCGGTGCGCTTCGTGCCGGCCACCGAGTTTCCCACCGTCTTCGAGGACGATGCCCTGCTGGCGATCGACAAGCCCGCGGGCGTCGCGGTGCACGGCGGCAGCGGCGTGGACTTCGGCGTCATCGAGCAGTTGCGCCGCGCCCGCCCCCAGGCCAGGTTCCTGGAGCTGGTGCACCGCCTGGACCGGGACACTTCGGGGCTCCTCCTGGTGGCCAAGAAGCGCAGCGCGCTGCTGGGATTGCACCAGTCGCTGCGCGACGGCCTGTGGAACAAGCACTATCTGGCGCTGGTGGCGGGGGACTGGGTGAACGACCGGCAGCACGTGCGCAAGCCGCTCACCAAGTGGTCCACCCAATCGGGAGAGCGCCGGGTGAAGGTCGATCCGGCCGGCCAGCCGGCTCACACCATCTTCACCCTCAAGCGGCGCTACGGGTCGTATTCGCTGCTGGACGCCGAGCTCAAGACCGGGCGCACGCACCAGATCCGGGTGCACCTGGCCAGTTGCGGCTTTCCCATCGTGGGCGACGACAAATACGGCGACGAGCACGCCACCGCGGCGGCCATCCAGCGCGGGTTTCGCCGGATGTTCCTGCACGCCCACACCCTGAGCCTGCCGCATCCGTCGACGGGAGAGCCGCTGGCGTTCGAGGCCCGTCTGCCCGAAGATTGCGTCAAATTCTTACAGCATCTGGAAAATCCATGATCCGACCCGTCCAGGGCTATTCGCTGATCGTGTTCGACTGGGACGGCACCCTGATGGACTCGACGCCGACCATCATCGCCGCCATCCAGTCCGCCTGCCGCGACCTGGGACTGCCCGTCCCCCCCGACGAGGCGGCCGCCTGGGTCATCGGCCTGAGCCTGCAGGATGCCCTGCTGGCCGCGGTGCCCACGCTCGAGCAGGCCCAGGTGCCGGCCTTCGTCGCCCGCTACCGTTTCCACTACCTGACGCGCGACCCGCAACTGAAGCTGTTCAGCGGCGCCGAGCAGATGCTGGCCGGGCTGGCCGAGCGCGGCGCCCGCCTGGCGGTGGCGACCGGCAAGAGCCGGGTGGGGCTGGAGCGGGCGCTGGACGCGACCGGCATCCGCCGCTACTTCGACACCACGCGCTGCGCAGACGAGACCTTCTCCAAGCCCAATCCGGCCATGCTGTTCGAGATCATGCGCGAACTGGACGTCGATCCAGCTGCAGCGGTCATGGTCGGCGATACCTCGCACGATCTCCAGATGGCGCGCAACGCCGGCATACATGGCGTGGGCGTGACCTACGGGGCGCATGCGAAGGAAGAGCTCGCCGGCTGTGCGCCCCAGACGCTGGTGGGCAGCATCGGCGAGCTCAGCGGCTGGCTGGCCGGACGTGTCGCGGCCAGGGCGGCGTAGCCGCCCCGCGGCTGTCGTGGCGGCAAGACTTGCCCTATCCTACGAATCCAGACCTTTCATAGCGAGTTTCTTTCCATGTCCCAGGATGTCCATTCCGCCCCGCCGCCCGACACGCCGCCCCGCAGCGCTCCGGGCGAGTGGGAGCGCGAAGTGCTGGAGAAGCTGGTCTTCGCATCGCTCAAGGAGCAGCGCGCCCGGCGCCGCTGGACCATATTCTTCCGCCTGCTGGCGCTGGCCATCGTGGTCCTGGTGGTGCTGACGGCCACCGGCGTGCTGTTCGGCGGGTCGGGTTCGGGCACGCCCGACCCGCATACCGCGCTGATCAACCTCGACGGCGTCATCGACGCCGAGGGCGAGGCGAGCGCCGAGAAAATCAACGCGGCGCTGCAGGCGGCGTTCGACGACAGCGGCGCCAAGGGCGTGGTCCTGCGGATCAACAGCCCGGGCGGCAGCCCGGTGCAGGCCGGCATGATCTACGACGAGATCCGCCGCCTGCGCAGCCAGAATCCCGACAAGCCCGTCTATGCCGTGGTCGAGGAAATCTGCGCCTCGGGCGGCTATTACGTGGCCGCGGCCGCCGACAAGATCTTCGTCAACCAGGCCAGCGTCGTCGGCTCGATCGGGGTCATCATGGAAGGCTTCGGCTTTACCGGCCTGATGGACAAGCTCGGCGTGGAGCGGCGCCTGGTGGTGTCCGGCGAGAACAAGGCGCTCCTGGATCCGTTCTCGCCGCGCAATCCCACCCAGCAGGCGCACGCGCAGGCGCTGGTCGAGGAGATCTACCGGCAGTTCGTGAGCGCGGTGCGCGAAGGGCGGGGCGAGCGCCTGCACGAGACCCCCGACATGTTCAGCGGCTTGATCTGGACCGGCGCCAAGAGCGTGGAGCTGGGGCTGGCGGATGAATTGGGCACCGTGGACAGCGTCGCGCGCGACGTCATCAAGGCGGATACCGTGGTGGACTATACCGTGCGCGAGAACTTTGCCGAGCGCTTCGCCAAGCGCGTGGGCGTTTCCTTCGGCGCGGGCGTGGCCAAGACCGGACTGGGCGGCGCCGGCGGCGTCTGGCACTGGAAATAGCGGGCGAAGGGCGGCGCGAACCGCCGCCCGTTCAGCGCCGCAACTGGCCGAGAATAGCGCTCTTGAGCTCGCCGAAACGAGGGTCGGCGCGGTCGCGGGGACGCGGCAGGTCCACGGTCGTCGCCCCGACGATGCGGCCCGGCCGCGGCGCCATGACGGCGACGGTATCGCTCAGGTAGACCGCCTCTTCCACGTCATGCGTGACGACGATGACGGTCACCTGGCGCTGCGACCAGATGCGCAGCAACTCCTCCTGGAGGTAGACGCGGGTGAGCGAGTCCAGCGCCCCGAAGGGCTCGTCCATCAACAGAATGTCCGGCTCGGAAACCAGCGCACGGGCGATCGCCGCGCGTTGCGCCATGCCGCCCGACAACTGGTGAGGATAGGCCGTGGCGAAGGCCGGCAAGCCCACCAGTTCCAGCATTGCCGCCACGCGCGCATCGCGTTCGCGGGCATGCAGGTCGAGGCTGTCCAAGCCCAGGGCGACGTTGCCCGCGATGGTCAGCCACGGAAACAGCCTATGGTCCTGGAACACCATGCCGCGCTCGGCGCCCGGGCCGGCGACGGGGCGGCCGTCGATCAGGATCTCGCCGTCGAAGGCGGAATCCAGGCCGGCGACCAGCCGCAGCAGCGTCGACTTGCCGCAGCCCGATGCGCCGACGATGCTGAGGAACTCGCCCCGCTTCAGGTCGAGGCTGATCCGGTCCAGCACCGGCAGCGGCTGGTTGTCCACGGTGTATTGCTTGCCGACGCGGCGCAAAGAAAGCGCCGCGGGGGCGTGTACGGAAGAAGACGTCGTCATTCAGCGGTCCCGCCAGGTCACGATACGTGAAAAGATGCGCCGCGAAGCGCGATTGAAGGCATAGCCGACCAGCGCCAGCGCCACGACGCCGACCAGCACCAGGTCCATGCGGAACAGTTCGCGCGCGGCCACCAGGAACGCCCCTACGCCGCGGCCGACGCCGATCGCGTATTCCGAGCCGACCGTGCCGATCCAGGCGGTCAACAGCGCGATTTCCAGGCCGATCAGGATGGAGGGCAGCGCCGCGGGCAGCACCATCTTCGTCACCCGGCGCCAGGGCCGCAGCTTGAGCACGGCGGCCGTTTCCCAGTATGCGCGCGGGATCGCGCGCACGCCTTGCTCGGTGTTGAGGAAGGCGGGAAAGAATGCGGACAGCGAAATGAACGCGACCTTGGCCGTTTCCCCGGTGCCGAACCAGGCGGTGAGCAGCGGAATCCACGCGAAGAGGGCAATCTGGCGCAGGGTGTGCAGGGTGGGTGCGACGCTCCGCTGCAGCGGCCGCGAGAGTCCCAGGGCGATGCCCAGCGCCACGCCGGCCGTGCTGCCTATCGCCATGCCGGCGACGACGCGTCCAAGGCTGGCGGCGAGCGCGAGCCAGATCTGCCGGCCGTCGGGATCGAGAAAGGGAGCGCCCAGGATCGTGCGCAGGGGGACCAGCAGCGGCGTGCGGATGACCCCGCTATCGACGAATGCGAGCCAGCCCAGGACGAGTGCGGCCGGGACGGCGGCGCCGCGCCACGCACGCGAGGAGATGCGTGCGCGGCTGGCACGCGATGCGGGCAGGGCGGTTTCAGTCATGCGGCGGCACCCAACGGCTCAAGGTCTTTTCGATGCCCAGCAGCACCCGGTCCAGCGCGAAGCCGGCCAGCCCCACCACGATCATGCCCACGATCACCACGTCGGTCTGGAACTGCTTGCGGCCCCAGACCATCATGTAGCCGATGCCTTCGGTCGCGGCCAGCATTTCCACCACGATCAGGGCGATGAACGCGTGGCCCAGGCCGAGGCGCACCCCGCTGAAGACCGGACCCAGGCTGGCCGGAAGGACGAGGCGCGTGAAGCGGGTCCAGGGCCGCAGCCGTAGCGCCCGGGCGGCTTCCAGATAGGCATGGGGAATGTCGCGTATGCCCTGCGAGGTATTGATGACGATGGGAACGAACACCGCCTTGGCCACGATCAGGATCTTGAGCGTCTCGGCAATGCCGAAGATCAAGATAAGTATCGGAATCCAGCCGATGGAGGGTACCGCGAACAGCGCGCGCAACAGGGGGTCGGCATAGTCGCGGGCCGTGTCGGAGACGCCGAGCGCGATGCCTGTGGCCAGGCCCAGCGCGGCGCCGATGCCAAAGCCCAGGCCGATGCGATGCAGGCTGACGGCGAAGTTCGCGGCGATGTCGCCGCTCTCCAGCAGCTCCAGGAAGCTCGCCAGGACCAGCTCCGGCGCGGGCAGGATCTGCGGCGCCATCCAGCCGCGCGAGGCGGCCAGCTGCCACGCGCACAGCGCCACCGCGGGCAGCAGCAGGGGCAGCAGCGCCGAGCGCCACGCGCCGGCGTTGCGGGGCCGGGGCGCGGACGCGGCCGGGGCGGCGATGCGGTCCAGGCGGACGTCGGTACGGGCGGTCATCTCGTCGTCCTCCCGGTCAGCCTTCCAGCGGCTTGCCGTTCGCGTCGCGCCGCGGCCATGCCTGCTCGAGCTTGAGCTGCTGCAGCGCCTGGTTGACGTACTTGGGCTGGAACCATTGCTGCAGATCGATGCCGGCGCGTATCAGCTTCTGGTCCTTGCTGAAGGCGATGGCGTCGCGGTATTGCGAAACGAAGAAGTCGTCGATGCGCGGATTGAACACGTCCTTGAGCGGCACGCCGTCGTATTCGCTGCGCAGGGCTTCATAAGGTACGCCGGAGCGGGTCCAGATGCGCAGCGCTTCTTCGCGGTTCTGCTCCGCGCTCAGCCACGCGGCGGCGCGCACCAGGCCGCGCACCACGCGCTGCGTAGCCTCGGGATACTGCTGTTCGAACGACTCGGTCACCGTGATGGCGCCAAAACCGGCCGCCTTGGGCCCGATGTCGTGCGAGCTGTAGAACACCTTGACCAGGCCTTTGTCGCGCAGGGAGAGCAGGACGCTAGACCCGATGACCGCGTCCACGCTGCCCGCGGTAAGCGCCGCCAGCTGGTCGGCCGTGCTGAGGTCGAGCAGCGTGATGTCCTTGAGCGTCAGGCCGTTCTGTTCCAGCGCCTTGAGGAAGGCCCAGTGCAACACCGTGCCCTTGGCCACCGCCACCCGCTTGCCCTTGAGATCCTTGAACGACTTGACCGGCACGTCCGGCCGGGCCACGCCGAAGATGGTGGTGTAGCCGTAGGACGTCACGATGCGCGTGGGCAGGCCAGCGGCCTTGCCGACGATATTGGGCAGCGCGCCGTACTGGGCGAAGTCCAGGCGCTTGTTGGCGATCGCCTCGTTGATCGCCGGACCGGTGCCGGTGAAATACTCGAAGCTCAGCTTGACCGGCGTGTCCTTGAACTCCTCCGCAATGAAGCCCTTGCCCTGCGCGATGGCGAGCACCGCCAGCCCATACGGCTTGCCGAAACCCTGCCCGAAACCGCCGAAGCGTATCTGCTCCGGCCACGCCTGCGCCTGAGCGGTTGCTGACACAACGGCGAGCACCGCGGCCGCCGCAAATCGAATGAATTGCATTATCTGTCCTAAAGGAATGGCCCACTACGCGCTGACGCGCGCCCAGCATGGTGAGTCCCCTGGACCGGCGGAGCCGGATCCACCGCATCCTGGGTCTAGTACCGCTTTCTTGGAATGTGGCGCCGGTGCTTCGCTGGCTGCCAGCGGTAGCAACGGTGCACAAACCAAGAAACTCGTACTAGATCCAGGGCGCCGCGGATCCGGCTTTGCCGGTCCGCTAGCGCCGCCCCCTGGGGGGCGCGCGAAGCGCGTAGGGGGGTATTTATTAATGGGCGCGTTCAAGCAACTCGAAACTGCTGTCCCGCTTCGCCGTGGCCGTCCTTCCCGATCCCCAGCCTATGGAGGACCGGTAGCTGCCCATCAGGGCCTGCACGCGGGGAGCGGTTTCCACCGCGGTCGCATCGGGACGATCGGCCGAGGGCGCCACGTACAGCGCATCGGCAGGGCAGTACAGCTCGCACATGAAGCAGGTCTGGCAATCGGCCTGCCGGGCGATGCGCGGCGGGCCGCCGGGCACGGCGTCGAATACGTTCGTGGGGCAGGCGTGCACGCAGATGTTGCAGGCGGTGCACCGTTCGGCGCTGACGATCTCGATCATGCCGCGGCCCTGCCCCCGAACGCGCCGGGAATGGCCGGTGTCGGTACCGCCTGCGCCCGCACCCAGATCTCGTCCAGGCCGCCGCTGACGAGCCGGTGGTGCTGCGCCGGATCGAGCGCCGGGTGTTCCGCGCGCCGGTGCATGCCGCGCGTCTCCGTGCGCTGCAGGGCGCTGCGATACATCCAGCGCGAGGTCGCGAGCATGGCCGCCGCCTCGCGCGCCCGCACCACCTGCACGCCGCCCGCCGCGGGCCGGCCGCGGCGCACGCGCGTCCACCAGGCATCCAGCCGCCCCAGCGAGTCTTCGAGCAGTGCGCCGCTGCGGGTCCAGTTGCGCCCGGTAGGGAAGACCTCGGCCTGCACGGCGCGGATCACCTCGTCCGGGTCCCACACCTGGGCGGCATCTTCGCCGAGTCCCACCGTAGCCGTCCGATGCGCGCGCCGATGACTGAAGGCGCGCGCATCCCGGGCGAACGTGGCTGCGCCGGCGCCGGCCCAGAAGCCGGACGACATGGCCCAGGCGGCGTTGTGGCTGCCGCCGCCGGTGAAGGCGCCGCATATCAATTCCCGCGTGGCGGCGTCGCCGGCCGCGTACAGGCCGGCCACGGTGGTGGCGCAGCTTTCGTCGACGACGTGCAGGCCGCCTGTGCCACGAACCGTGCCTTCCAGCCTGAGGGTCACCGGGAAATGCTGCGTGAAGGGATCGATGCCCTGCCGGTCGAAGGGCACGAAGAAGTTGGGTTGGGCGGTGCGCATCCAGGCGCGGACCTGTTCGTCGGCCCGATCCAGGCACGCGTAGACGGGCTGGGTGGCAAGTGTCTTGGCGATGACGCCGCGTCCGCGCGAGGAGCCCGCGCCTTCGATGCGGCGTCCGTCGCGGTCGTAGAAGCTTGCCCAGTTGTAGAACAGCGACTTGGTGACCGAAGCGAAGGCCGGCCCCAGCCCGTAGGCATTGGAGAATTCCATCCCCGACAGCTGGGCGCCGACTTCGGCGCCCAGCAGATAGCCGTCGCCGGTCAGCACGTTGCAGCCGAGCGCGCGGCTGAGAAAAGCGCAACCGCCCGTCGCCAGCACCACTGCGCCGGCGCGCGCGATCCAGGTCGATCCGCTCTGCCGATTGATGCCGTACGCGCCGCAGACGGCGCCGCGGTCGTCCACCAGCAATTCCAGTACCGGACTGTGGTCGAGGATGCGCGCGCCGGCGCGCTTGGCGGCCTTGCGCATCAGCCGCATGTAGTCGGGGCCTTGCAGCGAGGTGCGGCGCAACTGGCCGTTCTCGTCGACGGGGAAGGGATAGCCCCATTCGGTGAGCGTATCGATGTTGACCCAGGTCTGTTCGAGCACGCGGTCCATCCAGGCGTGCTCTGCGAGGAAACCGCCCATTTCGAGGCGGCTGGCCTTTGCCTTCTCGCGCGCGGCGGCGTCCCGCGGGACGTGCCAGACGCCGGTTCCCGACGGCGCCGTCGCGCCCGAGGTGCCGCAATATCCCTTGTCGGTGAGCAGGACGCGCGCACCGCGCGCCGCCGCGCTGACCGCCGCCCACGTGCCGGCGGGGCCGCCTCCTATGACCAGCACATCGGCATCGTGGCGGACCGAGGCGTCGGCGCCGGACAGGACGTGCAAATCGTGTACTGCCATGTTCATCTCTCCTGGGACCGGCCCGCGGCCGGAATGGCGGGGACCGGATGGGGAGAGGGAAAGCCCCGCGCTCCGCATGCCGGCCATGAGCCGGATACTAGAGGCGGGAGCCTGGCTGCCCAACGATTTCTTTCGCGCTTGGTTATCCGTTTATCGCATGTGACGAAGACGGCACGCGCAGGCGGGAATCATCCTTTTGCCAGGAACAGGAACAGCGTCGGCTGCTTGTCCAGCTGCGGCGGCGGCTGCCGCTTCCAGTCGGCGATGCTGCAGGTCCGCACCCATTCCTGGTCGGTCGTGAGCGAACGGGCGATGCACAGCAGCGTCGTCGGCCGCAATGCGGCCAGGAGCGCGCCGTACATGGCGGCATTGCGGTAGGGCGTCTCGATCAGCATCTGGGTCTGGTTCTGCCGCGCCGAGGCCTGTTCCCACTCGCGCAGCTGGCGCGCGCGCTCGCCCGCATCCACCGGCGCGTAGCCGTGGAAAGCGAAGCGCTGGCCGTCGAGCCCGCTGGCCATGAGACCGAGCAGGATGGAGGACGGACCGACCCAGGGCTGCACCCGAATGCCCATTTCATGCGCTGCCCGGGCGACGCGCGCACCGGGGTCGGCCACGGCCGGGCAACCGGCTTCGGAGACGAGGCCGATCTGACCGCCCGCCGCGATGGGCTTGAGCCAGGCCGCGATGTCGCGGTCGCCGGTCTTGGCGTCGAGCGTGTGGATGGTGATTTCCTGGATCGGACGCACCGTACCGATGGCCTTCAGGAAGGCACGCGCGGTCTTGGCGTTCTCGGCGATGTAGGTGTCCAGCTGCCCGGCCAGGGCGCGTGCCTCGGCCGGCAGCCAGCGCTCTGGCGGCGCATTGCCGAGGGAAACCGGGATCAGGTGCAGGATGCCGTGCGGGGATGCGTTCACGCGCGCGCCTCCTCCAGAGCGTCCAGCGGGTCGAGGCCGAATTCGGCAAGCAGTCTGGTCAGCGCGATCAGGGGTAGTCCGATGAGGGCGGTGGGGTCGTCGCTGTCTATCCGCTCCATGAGCGCGATGCCGAGGGCCTCGGCCTTGGCGCTGCCGGCCGTATCGAAGGGCCGTTCGGCTTCGAGATAGGCGCGCAGCGCCCGATCCGGCAGGTCGCGCAGCGTGCAGCGGGTCACGACCGTGGCGCTGGCGGCGCGCCGGCCGTCGTCAACGGCCACGGCGGTGTGGAACGTCACGGTCCTGCCCCGCATGGCGCGCAGTTGCTCCAGCGCCTTGTCGAAGCTGCCCGGCTTGCCGATCGGGGCGTCGCCCAGGGTCGCGACCTGGTCCGAGCCGACCACCAGCGCGCCGGGGCGCGTCCGGCTGACCGCCCGCGCCTTGGCCAGCGCCAGGCGCAGGGCCAGGGCGGCGGGTTCCTCGCCGGGCAGGGGAGTCTCGTCCACGCCGGGCGGGACGACGGAAAAAGGCAGGCGCAGGCGTTCGAGCAGCTCGCGCCGATAAGGGGAGGTCGACGCGAGTACCAGCGACCGGGGACGGGATTCGGGAGTTGCCATGGTTGCCACGGGAGGGGTAAGTATTTGACTTGTTTGACTCTTTTTGAGCTTTCGCGCTATTATCCAACGTTTTCCCGAGCAGCTTTTTCTTTTGCTTTGGGGGGCTTTCCCAGGTCCTTTTCTGGCCTTTGGCCGACCCGGGAGCGTGGCGGAATTTTCCGGGAAGCACGTCGTGAAAAACGTCAGCGAAGCCGGCGCGGTGCGCCATATCGATGCGTTCGAGTTCGTCAGGCTCGGCCGCTCGCTCGAGGGCAGCACGCCCCTGGCGCGCTTCGTGCGTCTTCTCGAAGGGCTGCCCGAGCAGGATCCGGCGGCAGTGGTGCGCTGGTCGGCCCGGGCCGATCGCGGTCCCCTGGGTGAACCTCTGATCCGGCTCGATGTCGAAACCGTGCTTACCTTGCAGTGCCAGCGCTGCCTGGGGCCGCTGGCGACGCCCATCGAATCCGAAGTCGCGCTGCAGCTGGTCGAAACCGAAGCCGAGCTCGACGATCCCGATGTGTTCGACGAGTCCGACATGGACGCCATCGAGGCGGGGCGCGATTTCGAAAAGGTGCTGGGATCGCGCAGGTTCGACCTGCTCGAGCAGGTCGAGGACGAACTGATCCTGAGTGTCCCGTACGTGCCCAGGCACGACGTGTGCCCCTCGGGGGGCGGGAAGTCCGGCGATGCGCCGGACGACAAGCCTTCGCCGTTCGCGGTGCTGGCCGGATTGAAGACCCGGCCGGACGATGTCGGCAAATAAGCGACAGTTTTTGTGTATAGTCGCACCGGGCCGCGCTGCCTCGCTTCTGCGGGCAGCTGGGCGCGATGCGGGCGAATAAGCGATTGTTGTAAGCGTTTTCGTAGCAGTTTGGGTTTTTGGACGGCGTTTCGGGCAAGCCTGCGCAGACCGCCGTCATCATTCGAAAAGCAGGTTTTAGAACTCGCGGCGGTCACGCGTAGGCTTCTGGCTTACAATGCGCGCCGTTCCTAGGAGTCCAGTCACATGGCCGTTCAGCAAAACAAAAAGTCGCCCTCCAAGCGTGGTATGCACCGCGCCCACGATTTCCTCACCAATCCTCCCATCGCGGTCGAGCCGACCACGGGCGAGACGCACCTGCGTCATCACATCAGCCCCAATGGCATCTACCGCGGCCGCAAAGTCATCAAGACCAAGAACGACGAGTGATACCGAGCGACCCCGGGCAGTACCTTGCACTGGGGTCGTCACTCAGGGGTGGAATGCGGACGCCGCAAGGTCAAGAAGTCGGCATTCCACCCCTGGGCACTTGCGGAACCTTTTTCCCGGTCTTGTCTGTCCCGCCGAGCCAGGTTTGCCGATGACCGATACAGCTTTCGTCTGTAGAAAGCCGGGCGGCCGTTGCGAACGCGGGCAGTCGTCTCTGCGTCCATGGCTATGATCCGTATCGCGATCGATTGCATGGGAGGCGATTTCGGCCTGCCCGTGACGATTCCTGCTGCCCTGGCGTTTTCCGCCCGCCACCCTGGCACCGAACTGCTGCTGGTCGGCCTGGCCGACCAGATCGAGGCCCGCCTGGCGCACGCCAAGGCGTCCGCTTCCCAGCGCGAGCGGCTGCGCATCGTGCCGGCCTCGGAAGTCGTCACGATGGACGACAAGGTCGAGGTCGCGCTGCGCCGCAAGAAGGATTCCTCGATGCGCGTGGCCGCCGAACTCGTGCGCGACGGCAAGGCCGACGCCTGCGTGTCGGCCGGCAACACCGGCGCATGGATGGCGATTTCGCGCTATGTGCTCAAGACGCTCGACGGCATCGATCGTCCCGCCATCGCCAAGGCGATTCCCAACCAGTCGGGGGGCATGACGGTCATCCTCGATCTCGGCGCCAACGTCGACTGCACGGCGGAGCACCTGCTGCAATTCGCCATCATGGGATCGGCGCTGGTATCCAGCGTCGGCCACCGCGAGCGGCCCACCGTGGGCCTGCTCAACATCGGCGAGGAAGCCATCAAGGGCAACGACGTCGTCAAGCAGGCGGCCGAGCTCTTGCGCGGCAGCCCGCTCAATTTCCACGGCAACGTCGAAGGCAACGACATTTTCAAGGGCACGGTGGACGTCGTCGTCTGCGATGGCTTTGTTGGTAACATCGTGCTCAAGTCTTCCGAGGGCCTGGCCAAGATGCTGGGCGTGTTCATCAAGGAAGAGTTCAAGAGAAACCTGTTCACGTTGTTGATGGGCGCCATCGCCACGCCGGTGCTGAACCGCTTCCGGCGGCGAGTGGATCCGCGCCGCTACAACGGGGCGGCGCTGCTGGGATTGCGCGGCGTCGTCATCAAGAGCCATGGTTCCGCCGACGCCTATGCGTTCGAATGGGCCTTGCAGGACGCCTACGACGCGGTCGAGAGCGGCCTGCTCGCCCGGACTGCGCAGACCATCGCGCAGATAACGAGCGTGCCGGCAGGCGGGGCCGAGCAAGAGGCTGGCCTGGTGTCATCCTCGCATGGAGATATTGCATGAGTGCAACAGCGGCGCGTCCGTCCGGCAGTCCCGCTCCCGCGGTGTGGTCGAGAATCGTCGGTTCGGGCAGCTGCCTGCCCGAGCGCGTGGTCACCAACGACGAGCTCGCCGCCGAGCTCGCCCAGCGGGGCGTGGAAACCTCGGATGCCTGGATCGTCGAACGCACCGGCATCCGCCAGCGCCACATCGCCGAACGCGGCGTCACCTCGAGCGAACTCGGCACCGAGGCTGCGCGCCGCGCGCTGCAGGACGCCGGCGTCGAGGCCGCCGACATCGACCTGATCGTGGTCGCCACCTCCACGCCCGATTTCGTTTTTCCCAGCACCGCCTGCCTGATCCAGGCCAAGCTCGGCGCCTCGCGCGCCGCCGCCTTCGACGTGCAGGCCGTGTGCACCGGTTTCATCTATGCGCTGACCACCGCCGACAGCTTCGTGCGGGCCGGCCGCGCCCGCAGCGCGCTGGTCATCGGCACCGAGGTCTTCTCCCGCATCCTCGACTGGAACGACCGTTCCACCTGCGTGCTGTTCGGCGATGGCGCCGGCGCGGTGGTGCTCCAGGCTTCGCCGGAGCCCGGGGTGATGGCCGCCAAGCTGCATGCGGACGGCAGCCAGACCAAGATCCTTTGCGCGGCGGGCAACGTCGCCTATGGCGAAGTCACCGGCGATCCGTTCCTGCGCATGGAAGGGCAGGCCGTCTTCAAGCAGGCCGTGACGGTGCTCGACCGTGTCGCGCACGAAGTGGTCGAAGAGGCGGGCGTGCCGCTGTCCGACGTGGACTGGCTCATCCCCCACCAGGCCAACGTGCGCATTATCAATGCCACCGCCAAGCGCCTCGGCATTCCCCTCGAGCGGGTCGTCTCGACGGTGGACCTGCACGCCAACACCTCGGCCGCCAGCGTCCCGCTGGCCCTGGACGCCGCGCGGCGCGATGGCCGCGTCAAGCGGGGCGACCTGGTGATGCTGCAGGGCGTGGGCGGTGGATTCACCTGGGGCGCGGTGCTGGCCCGCATGTGAGCGCCCAGGAAAACCAGATACAGGGTTCTTCCCATGACTAAAATCGCATTCGTTTTTCCCGGCCAAGGCTCGCAATCGGTCGGCATGCTCGACGGCTTCGCCGGCAATGCCGCCGTGGCCGACGTCGTGTCCCGCGCCGGCGCGGCGCTGGGCGAGGACCTGGCCGGCCTGATGGCCAACGGCCCGGCCGACAAGCTCAATCTCACCACTTACACCCAGCCCGTCATGCTGACTGCCGGCGTCGCCGCCTATGCCGCCTGGCAGGCCGCGGGCGGGCCGGCGCCGTCGGTGGTGGCCGGTCACAGCCTGGGCGAATACGCGGCGCTGGTCGCCGCCGGCGCGCTTACCCTCGAGGACGCCGTGCGCCTGGTCCGCATTCGTGCCGATGCCATGCAATCGGCGGTGCCCGTGGGGCAGGGCGGCATGGCCGCCATCCTGGGGCTGACGGACGACCAGGTGCGCGCCGCCTGCGCCGCCGCGGCCCAGTCCGAGGTGGTCGAGGCCGTCAATTTCAACGCCCCGGCCCAGGTCGTGATCGCCGGCCACAAGACCGCCGTGGAACGGGCCTGCGAGGCCGCCAAGCAGGCGGGCGCCAAACGCGCCCTCCCGCTGCCGGTGTCGGCGCCGTTCCACTCCAGCCTCATGCAGCCCGCCGCCCAGACGCTGGCCAAGGCCCTCGAGGCGATCGACATCCAGTCCCCGCGCATCCCGGTCCTGAACAACGTCGACGTGGCCGCCCCGACCCAGCCGGCGGCGATCGCCGACGCGCTGGTGCGCCAGGCCTGGCATCCGGTACGATGGGTGGAGACCATACAGACCATGCAGTCCCAGGGGATCACCCATATCGTCGAATGCGGTCCGGGCAAGGTGCTGACCGGCCTGGCCAAGCGCATCGCTCCCGAATTGACGGCGCTGGCGGTTACCGACCAGGCGACGCTTCAAGCTGCCTTGGAGGCCGTAGCCTCCAGGGCAGCTTGAAGGGGCCTCCCTACGCGCTTACGCGCGTCCCCCAGGGGCGGCACTGGCGGACCGGCGGAGCCGGATCCGCTGTGCCCTGGCAAGACCGAGGGGTTGGGAAGGATGAATGGCGCGGAGCGGTGGCCGCGCCGGGTTGAGAGAAGGAAAAAATCATGGAATTGCAAGGCAAGGTCGCGCTGGTGACGGGCGCGTCGCGGGGGATAGGCAGGGCGATCGCGGCGGAGCTGGCCGCGCGGGGCGCTACCGTGATCGGTACCGCCACCACCCAGGCAGGTGCCGAGGCCATCACCGAGGCGCTGGCGGGTTTTCCGTCCAAGGGGCGGGGCGCGGTGCTGCAGGTCAACGATGGGGCCGCGGTGGACGCCCTGGTGGACGAAATCGGCAAGGCCGAGGGCGGCCCTCACATTTTGGTGAACAATGCCGGCATCACCCGGGATACACTCGCGATGCGCATGAAGGACGAGGATTGGACGGCGGTGATCGATACCAATCTGACGGCGGTTTTCCGCCTCTCGCGTGCCGTCATGCGGGGGATGATGAAGGCAAAATGGGGCCGCATCATCAATGTCACGTCCGTGGTCGGCTCCAGCGGCAACGCCGGGCAGGCCAACTATGCGGCCGCCAAGGCGGGGGTGGCCGGCATGACCCGGGCCCTGGCCCGGGAGCTGGGCAGCCGGAACATCACCGTCAATTGCGTGGCGCCGGGGTTCATCGATACCGACATGACCCGGGCCTTGGGGGAGGAACAAACCGGTGCCTTGCTGGGCCAGATTCCGTTGGGCCGCCTGGGGCGTCCCGAAGACATCGCCCACTGCGTCGCGTACCTGGCTTCGCCGGGGGCGGGCTATGTGACCGGCGCCACCTTGCACGTCAACGGCGGCATGTTCATGAATTGATTTCCGCGTATTGCGACCGCGATATGCATTCGTCCGGCCGGGGCGCTTTAGACAGGCGCGCTTGGCTATAATTCAGTTAGATATAGACCCTTTTGGAGGATCTCCATGGATAGCATCGAACAGCGCGTGAAGAAGATCGTCGCTGAGCAACTCGGCGTCAACGAGGCCGAGATCAAAAACGAATCTTCTTTTGTCGACGACCTCGGTGCCGATTCGCTCGATATGGTGGAACTCGTCATGGCGCTCGAAGACGAGTTCGAGACCGAGATTCCCGACGAGGAAGCAGAGAAGATCACGACCGTGCAGCAAGCCATCGACTACGTCGGTGCGCACATCAAGAAGTAAATAGTCGCTATGCGATGACGCAGGCGGCTCATCGGCCGCCTTCGTTTTTTAGGTTCGGCGCGGCCATGCGCGACCTTGCCGGGATCACGGCGGGAGGGCAGCTGCCGGATTCGCTTTTTCTGCGCGCACTTGAGGAGTAGTCAGTGAAGCGACGCGTCGTCATCACCGGTCTCGGTATCGTTTCCCCCGTGGGCAATGACATCGCCTCCGCATGGGACAACATCGTCAACGGCCGTTCAGGCATAGACCGCATCACCCGCTTCGACCCTACCGATTTCAACTGCCACATCGCTGGTGAAGTCAAAGGATTCGATGCCAGCCAGTTCATTCCCGCCAAGGAAGTGCGCCAGATGGATACCTTCATCCATTACGGCATCGCGGCCGGCGTGCAGGCCTTGCAGGACAGCGGGCTGGAAATCACCGATACCAATGCCGAGCGCATCGGCGTCATCGTCGGCTCGGGCATCGGTGGCTTGCCCCGCATCGAGGAAACCGAAGCCGAATACCTGCAGCGCGGCGCGCGCCGCATCTCGCCTTATTTCGTCCCCGCATCGCTGATCAACCTGATCTCGGGCCAGTTGTCCATCCGCTTCGGCATGAAGGGCCCGAGCTACGCCGTGGTGTCGGCGTGCACGACCGGCCTGCACAGCATCGGCGACGCGGCCCGCCTGATCGAGTACGGCGACGCCGACGTCATGCTGGCCGGTGGCGCGGAATCGACGGTTTCGCCGCTGGGCATCGGCGGCTTTGCCGCCATGCGGGCGCTCTCCACCCGCAACGACGACCCCAAGACCGCTTCCCGTCCCTGGGACCGCGACCGCGACGGCTTCGTGCTGGGCGAGGGCGCCGGCGTGCTGGTGCTCGAGGAATACGAACATGCCAAGAAGCGCGGCGCGCGGATCTACGGCGAATTCGCCGGCTACGGCATGAGTTCCGACGCCCACCACATCACGGCCCCCGATCGCGAGGGACCGTGCCGCGGCATGATCAACGCGCTGCGCAACGGCGGGATCAACAAGGACGAGGTCCACTACGTCAATGCCCATGGCACCTCGACGCCGCTGGGCGACAAGAACGAGACCGAAGCCCTCAAGCTCGCCTTCGGCGACCACGCCAAGCAACTCGTGGTGAGCTCGACCAAGTCCATGACCGGGCACTTGCTGGGCGCGGCGGGCGGCATCGAGGCCGTGTTTACCACCCTGGCCGTCCATCACCAGGTCGCGCCGCCTACGATCAACATCTTCAATCAAGATCCCGAGTGCGATCTCGACTACTGCGCCAACCAGGCGCGGCCAATGAAGATCGATGTCGCGCTGTCGAATTCCTTCGGGTTCGGCGGTACCAACGGCACCATGATCGTACGCAAGGTCTGATTTGAGCGACATCGAGGCACCGGGGGCGCCATTTTCCAGCCTGTCCATGCTGGCGCGCCTGCGGCGTTCGCGTCGCGCCGGCATGCTGGGACGGGGCATGGCCGTGGCCGCCGGCTGGGCGGCCGCGGCCGGCGCCTATTTCGCGCTGGCCGGCTCTCCGCTGGCCTGGGCCGCGGCGCCGGCCGTGGGGCTGACGCTCGCCCTGGGGGCTATCGCAGTGCAGCAACGCCGCGGCTCGGCGTACCGGGCGATCGCGGTCGACGCCGGCGGCAACTGGATGCTGGCCGACGACAGCGGCTGGCGGCGCTTGCGGCCGCGGCGGATCTGGAGGTCGCCGCTGGGTTGGCTGACGCTGCAAGGGGATCTCGCTCCGCCGCCGGGGCGTCTCCATCGCCCTGTCCGTGCCACCGTCACGGTCTGGTCCGACAGCCTGGACGCCCGCGACTGGCGCCTGCTGCGCATCGCCGCCGCCTGGACCGAGCAGCGCGGCGAAGGCCTGCTGGTGAGCCCGCAGGCCCGCGACCCGCGCCTGGGGAACCCGGCATGACGAGCGAGCGCGACATCGACGCCGAGCTGGTCGCCCGCGTGCAGCGGGGCGACAAGAAGGCTTTCGAGCTCCTGATGCTGAAGTACCAGCGCAAGATCCTGCGCCTGCTGTCGCGCTTCATCCGGGATCCCAGCGAAGTCGAGGACGTCGCCCAGGAGGCCTTCATCAAGGCCTATCGTGCGCTGCCGCAGTTCCGCGGCGAGAGCGCCTTCTACACCTGGCTCTACCGCATTGCCATCAATACCGCCAAGAACCATCTGGTGGCCTCGGGCCGGCGGCCCAGCTCGCCGTCCGAGTACGAGAACGAAGACGGTGAAACTTTCGACGAAACCGATAACCTAAGTGATATCAACACGCCAGAATCCATGATGGCGACTCGCGAAATTGCCGAAACGGTCAATTTGGCGATCGAGGCTCTCCCCGAAGAGCTGCGAACGGCTATCGTGTTGCGTGAAATTGAAGGAATGAGCTATGAGGACATCGCGCAGTCGATGGGATGTCCCATAGGCACCGTGCGCTCCCGAATTTTCCGGGCGCGCGAAGCGATAGCGGCCCGGTTGAGGCCCCTGTTGGGTACCCAGGACGACAAGCGGTGGTAGCCAAGGGGATGCGGGCTGGCATGAAGTTTAGGCAAAATGGCAGGTAACCGGGCTATCGGTAGCCCCGGAGGTTATGGAAATGCAGGTGACATCGCATCGGAGTGAGTCCGTCGGTTCAGGCCAGGCGGCGGCCGCGTCTGCTCTGGATGTCCAGGACGGACTGCAGCAGGCCCAGGTCGAGGAGTGGCTGTCGGCCTACATGGACGGCGAGCTCGACGCCGCCGACGGCGCGTTGGCCGCCGGTTCCGCCCGGTTGTCCGCCCACCTGGCGAGCGCCGAAGGCCAGGCCGACTGGGACCTCTATCATTTGATCGGCGACGTGGTGCGGACCCCCGAGCTGGCGCTGCCGGTATCGGCCGGTTTCCATCAGCGGTTCCTGGAGGCGCTCGAACAGGAGGCCTCCATCGTCGCCGCCCCCCGGCGGCCGGCTTCCCGCCGCTTCATGACACGCTACGGTTTCCCCGGCCTGGCCGCGGCGGCGGCTGTCGCGTCGGTCACATGGATCGCCCAGCCTTATTTCGGAGGGCAGGGCGTGCCGGTCGAGTTCTCCGCCAGCGCGCAACCGGCCGCCGCGCCGGCCATCGTCCCGGTGTCCGCGCCGGCGCGTGCGCGCCGGGCCGACCAGCAGGTCGACGTTTCGCTGGGCGAGTATCTCGACGCGCACAGGCAGATCGCCGGGCGCAGCGCCATTCGCCAGGTTTCCGCCACCTCTGTCGAATCCCCCGCAGGACAACGTTGAAGGAAGGTCTCGTGTCGGAGGTCAGTCGTTCGGTCGTGGTGTCGCCCACCCGTTTTCTGGCGTTTGCCGTACTTTGCCTGCTGCCGGTGGCCATCCAGGCGCAGACCCCGACCCCGGCGGCGCCGGCCAACGATATCGAATTGCTGCAGCGCATCCAGGCTTCGGCGCGCGAACTCGATTATTCCGGCGTCTTTGCCTACCAGCAGGGCGCGTCCATGCAGTCGTCCCGCATCACCCATGTGTTCGACGGCAAGAGCGAGCGCGAGCGGCTGGAGCTGCTCGATGGCCAGCCGCTCGAATTCCTGCGCAAGGACGACGAGATCAAATGCCTGTTGCCGGAAAAGCGCGCAGTCCTGGTCGAGACCCGTACCGCGCGCGACCGCTTTCCCGGCCTGATGATCGGCAACGCCGAGCAACTGGTCGAACACTACGAGGTCAGCGTCGAGCGCGAACCCCAGCGGGTGGCCGACCGCGACTGCCAGGTCATCACGCTGCGTCCCCGGGACAATGACCGCTACGGCTACCGTCTCTGTGCGGACAGCAGCTCGGGCCTGCTGCTGCGGGCGCAGACGCTGTCCCCCGAAGACGAGGTCGTCGAGCAAGTGGCCTTCATTGCCTTGCAGGTGGGGGCCGACGTCGACCGCAAGCAGCTCAAGCCGCGCTGGAAGACCGAGGGCTGGCGCGTGGTGCGCACCCACTTGAATCCGGTCAAGCTGGCCGACCTGGGCTGGAAGGTGGGGGAACCCGCCGGTTTCCACAAGATGATGGAAGTGCAGCGCTCGATGGGAGGCAAGCCCGACGTCAAGCAGGTCATGCTCTCGGATGGCCTGGCGGCGATATCCGTTTTCATCGAACCCTATAGCGAGGCGCATCCGCGCCAGGTCGGGCCGGGCTCGCGGGGCGCCATCCACGTGGTCGGGCGCCGGCTGGGCGACCACTGGATCACTGTACTTGGCGAGGCGCCGCTGGGTACCATTCAACAAATCGCCGATTCGATAAGCTACACGCCGGTTTCCGCGCGCAAGCCCTGATCGCGGCCGGCTTCTCGTCTTTCTTTACCCGGAGCTTACATGTCAGCAGTTCTCCACCCGGCTGCCCGCCACCCGCACGACATGAACCCTCGACACCCTTCACCCTCCGGCGTTCTCGCCCGGGGGCGCGGCGTCGCCCGCAAGGCCTTCCTGGCGCTGGCCGCCGCGCTGTGCCTGGTGGCGGGGCAGGTCGAGGCGCAGGCCCAGACCCGCGCCTTGCCCGACTTCACCGACCTGGTGGCCAAGGCCGACCCGGCCGTGGTCAACATCCGCACCACGGCCCGAGCCGTGGCGAGGGGCGGCCCGTTCGGCGGGGGCCAGGATCCGTACGAGCTGTTCCGCTGGTTCTTCGGCCCCGACTTCGTTCCGCCGGGCCGCAATCCCCGCGCGCCGGCCCCGCCCAACGACGAGGGGCAGGAAGTCCCGCGCGGCGTGGGCTCGGGTTTCTTCATCTCCTCCGACGGCTACATCCTGACCAACCATCACGTGGTCAACGGCGCCGATGACATCTACGTCACCTTGACCGACCGGCGGGAGTTCAAGGCCAAGGTCATCGGTTCGGACGAGCGTACCGACGTCGCGCTGATCAAGATCGACGCCACCGGCACCACCGCCCTGAAGGCGGGTGATCCCACCCAGCTGCGCAAGGGCGAGTGGGTCATGGCGATCGGCTCGCCGTTCGGGCTCGACTCCACGGTCACCGCCGGCATCGTCAGCGCCACCGGCCGCGATACCGGCGACTACCTGCCGTTCATCCAGACCGACGTGGCGGTCAATCCCGGCAACTCCGGCGGTCCGCTCCTGAACATGCGCGGCGAGGTGGTGGGGATCAACTCCCAGATCATTTCCCGCAGCGGCGGTTTCATGGGTATTTCCCTGGCCATTCCGATCGACGAGGCCATGCGCGTGGCCGACCAGCTGCGCGCTTCGGGCCGGGTCATACGCGGCCGCATCGGCGTGCAGATCGGCGAAGTCAGCAAGGAAGTGGCCGACGCCATCGGGTTGGGCCGCACCGCGGGCGCCTCGGTAGGCATGGTCGAGCCGGGCAGCCCGGCCGAGAAGGCTGGCATCGAGCCGGGCGACGTCATCCTGAAGTTCAACGGCAAGACCATCGAACGGTCGTCCGACCTGCCGCGCACGGTGGGCGAGACCAAGCCCGGCACCAAGGCGACCATCCAGGTCTGGCGGCGCGGTGGTACGCGCGACCTGACCATCACGGTGGGCGAGCTGGAGCCCGAAAAGAGCGCGGCGGCCCGTCCCGACGAAGGTGGCAGCCAGGCCCAGAAGACCAATGCGCTGGGCCTGGTGGTGTCGGACGTGCCGGCCGCCC